>PPCM01000047.1_pt1 | contig 249533 bp, 200 predicted proteins | sample 1555541 | NCBI WGS metagenome assembly PPCM01 (sample SAMN05284479, study PRJNA326546) | Marine sediment metagenome, whole genome shotgun sequencing project. | isolation source: marine sediment | place: Germany: Wadden Sea | collected 2012-09-05
TTCGATTCAAGTCTCAGACTTGCCCCCGCTTGCATTTTAGCTTTTGTTGTAGCACGTGCGTGATTCACTCGTGTCAAACAAATGGGATTGAAACCGTATATATTCAGAGTTCAAGTTTAGCCAAAACCAATCCTTTAATAAACTGATCCGGAAAAAACCGATCAAAAATGATGTCCCCGCGAACCCATGATCGAATGCAGTTATTAATCCATTTTACTCAGATTGGATCAGGGCTTTTCACATCAATGTACAAGTCGCTAAATCGAAGCAACTAATTTAATAATAATTAGTCATGTGTCTATGCCTAATTAAAATATATGTTAGTGTGATTTAATGCGGCATTCTTTGCTTTGTTACTCCGCGTATTCTCTATAATTGTCTTTACGCATGTGCTAGAACGGTCTTGCTAAGTTTTCGTGGGCGATTAAAAGAGTAATCCTTTCAAACCACACGGAAGCAAGCCGCTTTATTTTGTTTATATTTTTTTTTGCAAACCAAATCTAGGTGGCTTGCTGGTGTTTCTTAATTGAACAAACTCTCAAGCAACTCATCACCGCCCATGAAATTTAGCTTTTGTTGTAGCTCGTTTTTATTTGTATCCTAATATTATTATTTCATTTAATTTTTCATCTTTCTCAAACATTCCAAGTTTATCAATCGCTAAGGATAATATCTTTACAGCATTAGTTTGCACTACTATTTTTTTGATTTCCTTGAAATATAAAGGTCCACCTATAAGGACATCATTAATGCCACTTTTATTGAATGTATTTTCAAAATTCTTTAATTGATTTATATCAAGCTCATCCGAACTAGAATCACCATCCTTCCAGACACTAATTATTTTCACTTTTACCACTCCTAAGCCTTCAGTAGAGAATAAGTGAAACAACTTTCTCCATTTTGTGTCATTCATAAAGTGTCCTGAAAACTCAGAAAGTTTTAGATTTAATTTTCTATCGTAAATTTCTTTATCCATGTTAATGAGCTACAACGATTTAGCTAAGTGCAGGCGGGATTAAACTCCCAATTCCTGACCGCTACGCGTTTTTGTTTATTACTTATTCTTCGGTTCAAGTCTCAGACTTGCCCCCGCTTGCATTTAAGCTTTTGTTGGGCACTGGCTATTTTCTAACACTCCTAATCCGCTTTAATTCTTCTAAAAATCTTTTTGAAATATGAACGGGTTGTCCAAGATCATCTGCATGGTCAATCCTATACTGGGCGCCAAGAATTTCAGTATTTCTGACTACAGTTAGAGAAGAATCTAAGACTAGTCCTTTATCTGTGATCTCATAATACAAAATAGGAGAATAGGCGATTGAGTCATAGTTACTGCCACAAGGTTCGTGATATTTCAAATATCCTGCAAGCTCCAAATAGCTATCATTATCAAGGTTCTTTTCATGTGATTCAAAAGATGGTAGTTTCGATATGGAAATTACACTATCGTTTTTAATTCTTAATTTATTAATCCAGTTTTTACTTGGAGGAGAGGTGCCTTCAAAAAGAAGATCAAATTCATTTTCATATGATGTTACGAATAAATAATTCTGCAGTTCTTCTAATTCGAATTCATCTACATTGTTATATCTATATATTAACTTATTATTCCTTTTTACTAATAGAACAGTGAATACACCATATTCATGAAAAACATTGATATCCTCCCCTTCAATAGTAAATCCATAATCTAATTGTATTATCGGAATTTCAATGAGTTTTGATTTTGTTTCTGATACGGATGTAGTCTCTGTAGTAGGTTCAGTATCTGGATCATTTTGTGCTGTAGCAGTTAACGTAATAGCTAGTGATAATATTAGTATTTGTAGTTTCATATAAGTTCTATTTTTTAGCTTGTACCCAACGGCAGTTCGTCTAAAAACCTACGCCATAGATTAATAAGAGGCCAAATATAAGGCATTATACGGCCTTGTGAAAATATAATGTAGATAATTTACTCTGTAAATTAAATGGTTTAAAATAGAGGGTATGGCAAATATAGTGGTGTTTTTAACTAAAAAACGGATAATTGACTGATTAAAGTACGCTCTGAGCGCTTTTATTCCGACAATATTGAAAATTCTCCTGAGATTATATGCAGTAAGCATGAATCCAACTCCAACGGGTAATGCAAATAGCCCTGCCCTCAATAATTTTAATTCCACAATCGATTAAGGTGTACCTGTTTTTTTTTAACGCTTAACAAGCCCTCCGGTTTACGTTCAACACTAAGCACATATTCAGCGGAGCTGAAAACGATGCTTATATATTGTGTTTTCGTGCTTTATTTCCTCGGTCAGTCCGTGCGTCAGGGCAGCCATACTCTTTGACAAGTTTTGGTCTGTGCGCTTGCTTTTTTGAGCGACTTGGCAATGTGTATGGATGCGAAGGGCTAGCATTTGTATTTTTCTTTCATTTGTTTTGAAAATTCATGAATCTTACTGTATTCCATATTAAATTGATATTTTGTTTCAAGGCTATTTATGTCCTCTATTAAATCTCTCATTTTTTCATTGAACATACTTTTATTTTCCGCTTCATACAGAACTACAATAATAAGTACAGTTCTAATCAATAGAATCTTTTCAAAAGCAGTATTCCATGAAATTGAACCTTTTTTAAATGGAGTCATAATTTCATTACAACACTTTTTATAATTTTTTTGCAGACGATTAATAAAGCCTTTTTTAATTTCATCATCGACAATTTGTAATGCCCACCCAGTTAAATCAACAATTCCACTATAATTAGTTGTGCTTTCACATTCATCTAAAGCTTTGTAAAATTCATTAGACCAAAAGTTGAAAATATCTTTCTCAGTTATCTTTTTATTTTCTTCAAGTTTAAAAAATACTAATTCCGTAATTTTTTTCTCTATTAAAGGATATGAAGAGTACAATAAGCTATTAAAGAGATATTTTAATCTGTTTTCTGTAAAATGTTCTGTTAATAATTGAGAAAATAATACAATTGTATTTGATTCTAATGTTGAATTATCACAGTGCTTTTTAAACTTTATCTCAAATAGGAAAGATATAAGTACATCTAAAATTTCATCAATAGTAAAATTATTGAACAATAAGTCCTTAGCTTCCGAACAACGAATATTATTATTTTTTGATAACACATGATTTATCAATGAAGAAGCTCCAATTGCTTTTATATAATTAATCTCGCATTTCACAGCCTTTTTTAAAATTAAAGTATCCTCATACCAAAAGAAACATTTATATAAATCTGAAAAAACTTTAGAAGACAATTTAAGCAATGGGGAATCTGCTAAATCAACATTTCCTTTTTGAGAATATTGTTGCTGAATGAATTTGACAAGCTTAATGTATTCGTCAAAGTCAGATAGCAATAGAAGCCTACTCCCAAAATAAACACCCCAATTACCAGATGAATAAGTTTCTCCTAAATAGCTTTCAATTCTTAAACTTTCTTTAAGGATTTTATCAAAATCATCTGTAAATAAAAATCGAAAATCATATTCTCTTATCGCAGACTTACTTAAAAATCCTAAAGGATATTCTGCATCTACGGAATCTTCAAGATACTTTCTTAGTTTAGTTGTAAAATTAGAGCCTATTACTTTTTCAACTATTGTGATAATTTCATCAGCATAATTAGTGTGAGCCAAAAAGTATCCAAAAGTTGACCAAAAAACTGAAAACCGCTCTTTATTGATATAAGAATCATTACATACAAAACTTTTTATGACGTCCTCCTTGATGTATTTTCCTGAAGTAATTTTATCTTTTAGTTCTTGGTAAATAACTTCATCAGCAATGATATCATCTTTTGAAGAATCTGTTTTAGCTTTTTTTTTATCATACTGAAATAATGGAATTATCTTAGTATCTGTCCCAATTTGGGTCTGCTCAATTAATTCATTAACTGAATTATCTACTTTTAACAAAACATCGTCAGGTATTGGAGTGATTAGTAAAGGATGCTTTTTTGTTGCCCCTTGAATTGAGTTTGAAAGATGAAAACCAGTCTTTAAATAATTATCTTCAAAAATCAACAAATATCTATCATGTATCAAACTACTGTCTCCACTCCCTGTGCTTCGAAAATCATAAATGCTCAATTTCAGATTTCTAAATAAAGTAGGATTTGATTTTATAAATGATTTTAGCCTTTTTGCTCTATTAGGCTCAATTGCTTCATTTACATCATTACCTGTATCATCTAATGATGTAACTTGAGTACAAGTTAAAATAGAAAAATCTGTTCCTGCATTTGTTGTTCTAGCAAGAAATTCCAGCCCTAAAGTATCATAAAAAGGGTCTTGTATAACAACTTTTTGAGCTTTATCTGTAACTCTTTTAAACCATTCTAAGAAAGAAATTGCTCCATGTGAATTATCAGTAGAATCCCAACCTTTGGAGAAAAACTCTGCATTTGATTTTTCTGGAGATAATCTTTTTATAAATGAAGAAAAGTTTCTATCTGATTTTACCCATGGGTCAAGTCTATATCCTCCAACAGTCATTGTATTATAGGATGCTTTTGATACCTTTTCTGCTTTTTCAACCTGCTTTTTCGTTTTTGAATTTGAATCCTTAATAATGTCTAACCAAGGAGATTTCACAGTTCCACTCATTCCAACAATCCCCATGCTTGTAGAAAGTTCTCTTAGCAGTACTGCTGAATTTTTGTACCATATCTGGAAATTACCAGTATCCTCTTTCCAAATACTAATAGCAATCTTTCCAATGGGTTCATTGCTTTCAAACTCTACGGAAGCTATTGTATCAGCAGTATGAAATAAGTTTTTACTCTCATCAAGAATGACTTGTTCTCCATTAAGAAGAAAACAATTGACAAATAAACTTTTATTACAAGTATGCTTATTGGGTTGAATAGTTACTTTTACTTTCTTACAACAAGTTTCTTTACCATAATCGATACTTACTTCTTCTTTAATACATTCATGCCATACATTATGTACTTCAAAAGCATCTGAACATTGCGTGTTTATAAATTCAATATTCCCAAATCTTGCACTGCTAGATGTCTTAAAAGGTAAAGTTGTATCTTCTTGTAAGTAATTGAGTAATTTTAATATAACCTGTTCAGATTGGTCATAAAAATTTCCTGAATCATCCTTTAAAATCCTTTCTTTAATTAAGTTGTTTATTATCAAAGAGAATGATGGTACATTTTTATATGGACTAATGAGAACATTTTTTTCATATGGATTTCTTGATATTATTGCATTCGTTTCATTAAATATTATTGGTCTTATTACAATATCGGAAATCGGTAACTTAAAATTAAAGTTGATGTTATCAGTGTTTAATTCCTCTTTTGTTGAAGCTTCTAAAAAACTATTTCCAAGCAATAAATTGTTCAATACCTTGATAATGGTTTCAGCCGTGTTGAATATATTTAATTTATTAATCGAATATTCAATATCATCTGTTTTTAATATGCGTGAAAACTCGCTACGACAAGTAACTTTATCAGACACATCTTCTCTTGTAGTCAATATACACCAACCGTAAATTATTCTATAATCCTTTTTTGAAGTGGACAAGTTTTTTATTTCTAACACCCAAGTCTGATAAAGCAATTTAGAGTCTGAATCCAAAAGAGGAGACAATCTTTTATCTTTAATTATCTCATCAGTTAGTTTTAGTAGATTATTTTCCTTAATTCTCTTTTTCATTAACATTATCAATTGTGCGTTTGCAAAAAATTGGCTCTTTTGCAAGCTGAAGCATCAGCCTGTGTGTTCGGGCTTGCGAATGTGCCAAATGTGCGTTGGCGTTATTTGCACGGTCTCTCTTAGCATGAACCCCAACGATTTAGCTAAGTGCAGGCGGGGTCAAACTCCCAATTCCTGACCGCACCGCGTTTTTGTTTATTACTTATTCTTCGATTCAAGTCTCAGACTTGCCCCCGCTTGCATTTAAGCTTTTGTTGTAGTGTGTTATTGATTAGCTTCTATTAAAGCCTTGAACTTTGTTTCGTTCATCCTTCGTTATTAATCCATAGATTAAACTAGGTATTAATATTGGAATTACAACTGCTATTATTAGGTAAATATATGATGATTGAGTTAAATATTCCCATAGAAATATAAAGATTAACGGAGTGCCAATAATGAAGATACTCAATGCAATTATTTGAGCGAATATACTTTCTCTAGCCTTGAACTTTTGAATTTCATAATTTCCAGTTTTTAAGCATTTTTTACATCTGAGTTGAATGAAGTCTCCATTTTGCATCTTAAATTCCACCCGATCTTTTTGATTTGTCCAAAATGAAATTTCATGTTTGCAACTCGTACATTTGGTATATACTCTCATTTGAGGAAGGCTTAAGTTTTATTTATGATCTATTATGTAAATAACTGATTTGGTTAACTTACTTAAAATCTCAAATTAATTTCATCCAGAACTACTTACTGTTCATAATACACTACAACTTGTAGATAACTCAACCCCTAATTAAACATATCTCCATTATGGTTAAAGTCCTGTAATTTTTGAACCCTTGAAAATACAGAGTAGTAAATTCAACAAGAAAAGCAGGTATCTGCAAGTGGTTGTGTTATCCAACTTCAAATATATTAAAATGTGTAATATTATCAATGCCTTTGTTGATAAAAATGTTTGCCACATTACAAAAAGCACATATCAGCGATTTAATTGCTTCTCATACCGAATTGTGAAGAGGATCCCACAGCCAACAAAGCCAATAATTGCAAGTGACATGAGAGCGTTGCATGCGCTTGTGTGATTCCCTTAATTAGGCAAATCCAAGACCCAAGCCGTTTTTTTAAACGTGTATATACGTAATAAATGTTTAAAAAAACGGATACGATAGACATGGTAGTTAAAGAGTCGTTGATTATAATTTTGAGAATAGCTGGTTGATACAGTTAAATGAACATACCCCTTATATTTCAACTATTATTGGGTAGTAACCAAGTAATAAGGAGAAATGCACCAGAGCCATAGAGAAATCAATAAGCGGGTAAAAAAATGAATTGTCGTTGGGGGAATTTGAATATGCAGCGTGGAGAAATGCACCGTTGGGAGGGGGAAATGAGTAAGCTGCTGCAGAAATGGGGTGTCGATGGGGGAAAATGAATAAGTAGAGGGGATAAATGCACCGTTAGGTGGGAGAAATGAACAAGTGGCTTTAGAAAAGGACCGGCGTTGGGGGGAAATGGATAAGTTATGGGGGGAAATGGTCTGTAAAAATTACATATGTGATATTGTTATGTTGTAAATGAGTGATTTTGGAACCTTATTATTTCTAATTGAGGAAATCTGGTTTACCTTAACAATAAACTTCGAGCAATAGTGGTAATGCATTAAGTTTGATTAATTATTTACAACCTCGTCCCGCAAATCTTACAGTACCTGGCATCATCATCATGTTGTGAAGCATTACAACTACCGCATACCTGAGTATTGCTCCTTCTTTCAGTTGTTTTCGAAAGTTCAAGGGAAATCAATCCTGTGGGTACAGCGATAATGGCGTAACCCATCAGCATAATCATCGAAGCGATGGTTTGTCCCAGAACAGTGTGCGGGGCAATATCTCCATAACCCACTGTAGTTAGTGTAACAATCGACCAATATATGCTCAAAGGAATGCTTGTAAAGCCATTTTCAGGTCCTTCGATAAAATACATAATCGATCCCATAATAGTTACGATGGTCAGTACAGCTCCCAGGAAAACAGAAATCTTATAGCGGCTTTGTCGGATGGAAATCAACAGAAGTCGGGATGCTTTCAGATAACGCATCAATTTCAATACCCTGAAAACACGTAAAAGGCGCAAGGTTCGGATGGCCATAAGGTATTGAGTACCGGTTACAAATATGGCAATATAGGTTGGGATAGTCGCCAGTAAATCGATAATGCCGAAGAAACTGAAAATATAGCGCGCAGGCTTTTTGGTGGTAATGATTCGAAGGATATATTCAATAGTAAAAAGGGTGGTAAAAAACCATTCTGCGACCATCATGAATTTGCCATAGTTTAAGTGAATAGAAGCAACACTGTCGAGCATTACAACAATTACACTTAAGAAAATGGTTATTAAAAGGGCGATGTCGAAAATGCGGCCCGTAACGGTATCCGCTTCAAAAATCACTTCATGGATCTTTCGTCTCCAGGCGGCGATATCGTGGTTGTTGTTTTCTTTCAATTTGATGACGGATTTATAAGTTTCTTGGTGATTCTTTGTGAAGTAATTCTTAGAGTTCGTTGTGGTCAAAAAAATAAAACCACGAAGAACACTAAGCAGCACAAAGCAATCGTCTTATTTCAAAACTAAAAGTATTAAAAATCCTTTAACTTAATGCCAAGAAGGTGCAAAGACTCGAAGATTGGATGTTTTTTTGTGTCTTTAAAAATTTCTCGCAGATTTTCGCAAATAAAATCACTGATGATCGCAGATATTATAATCAGCGATCATCAGCGAGAAAATTCATCTTAAAAATCCTCCAATGCTCCCAGTCCAAAGAGTGCGAAATCGTATTTTACCGGATCGTTGGGGTCGAATTGCTTGAGGTTTTCAGTAAGTTCTTTGGCTGCTTTCCAGTCGTTTTGTTTTCGTAGAAGTAAGCCTAAATCTCTTGCGTTGCTGCCCGAATGGACATCCAAAGGACAGATTAATTGAGATGGATTAATTGCATTCCAAATTCCAAAATCCACACCACCAGTATCTTTTCTCACCATCCAACGCAGGAACATATTGGTACGTTTGGCAGCAGAACCTTTAGCGGGATCTGATACATGCTTTCTGGTTCGCTCGGGATGCGGAATTTCGAAGAAGACTTTCTTAAAGTTGATCAGACTTTCTTTTACATCTTCCTCTTTTAAATATTGTGACGAAAATACACCTTCGAGTCCTCCGCAATTTGTATAGATGTTCTTAAGAGAACGGATAAAATGTTTCAGGTCTTCACCATTAAAGGTGCGGTGTTTAAAAGCATCAAATCGGTTCAGGTCATGATCTTCATAATTGAGGATAAAATCATAAGGAGCCATATCCATCAAACGAATCATCTTATTCGCGTTGTTAATGATCGTCTTGCGCTGCCCCCAGGCAATGGATGCCGACAGAAAACCGGAGATTTCGATATCCTCCTTGTTTGTGAAATGATGAGGAATGGAAATCGGATCTGTTTCGATAAACCGTGCACTGTTGTAAAGTTTGTATTTATGTTCCAGAAAATCGTGGAGCTGTTCGTTTGTCATGATTTCATAAACACTGGAGAGGGGATATTGTTTTTGTGTTAGCCACGAAGGCATCTCAATTCCACGATAAGTTAAGCTAATCGCGTCATATCGACGCAGGAGATATCTCAAGACAAAGAGGACTGTATCAAAATGCGCATAAACATTTACAACAAGGAAAAACAGTCTTCTTAGGATCATTAACTAAATCCATATTGATAATGAAGGTGTATTTGATAACACGATTATGAACATACCCTTCTCTTCGTATCATATGATATATTTACCTATCAACTTTACTCCAGATATTTCCTTCGTCAATATGACCGGCCTGTTATGTATCTTTAACGTTTTTGTGAAAAAAATGAAAAACTACTATGGCACAAAAACACAAAGAATTGATTGTCAAAAAATAATCTTCGTGTCTTCGAGTCTTCGTGGCAAATAATAGTCTTCGTGGTATACAAACAAAAAATCCGGGCCATAATTAAATGACTCCGGACTTTTAAACAGGATAAGGGAAAATATCCAATTATATCTTTTCAATAATCTCCATTCCACGTGTTACAGCTTCCTCGTTCATCGGAATCAGGTGATGGTAACGCTCTGGCAGTGATTTCTGCAGACCTTTAATCACATTTTCCAATTTTACGATTGGCTTCACTTTTAGGTAACCACCCAAAACGATCATGTTGAATACCTTTGTCATTCCCATTTTTGATGCTTCTTCAGCAGCTTTTATGGTGTAGATGTTGATATCTGTACGTTCAGGGTGACGAGTCAAACCGTTTGGATCATAAATTAGAGTACCTCCGGGACGAACCGAGTTCTCAAATTTATCCATCGATTGTTGATTCAGGATAACAGCAGTATCGTATTGTGTTAAGATTGGTGAGCTGATACGGTCATCACTAATGATAACAGTAACGTTCGCCGTACCACCACGCATCTCTGGTCCGTAAGCTGGCATCCAACTAACTTCCTGATCTTGCATAATACCTGAATAGGCCAGGATTTTACCCATAGAAAGTACACCCTGTCCACCAAAACCGGCAATAATTATTTCTTCAGTCATTGTTTTCGGTTTAATAATTTAACAAGCTTTTATTCTTCAGGTACTTTGATGTCGCCAAGTGGATAGAATGGGAACATATTCTCTTCCATCCATTTGTTCGCTTTTGTAGGAGTCATTTTCCAACCTGAGTTACAGTTTGAAACGATTTCTACAAAAGTGGTACCTTTTCTCTCCAACTGATATTGGAACGCTTTCTTAAGAGCTTTTTTCGTCTTACGAACGCCACCAGGAGTGTGAACCGACTGACGGGTTACATAATGAACACCCGGAAGATTAGCTATCAATTCAGTCATTTTTAATGGATGTCCCATTGATGTAAGTTCACGTCCATATGGAGAAGTAGAAGATTTCATACCTTCCAAAGTCGTTGGAGCCATCTGACCACCTGTCATACCATAGATACCGTTGTTCACGAAAATAATGGTAATATTTTCACCACGGTTACAAGCATGAATTGTTTCAGCAGTACCAATAGCAGCAAGGTCACCATCACCTTGATAGGTGAAAACAAGCTTGTCTTCAAATACTCTTTTAATACCGGTAGCAACAGCCGGAGCACGTCCGTGAGCAGCTTGCTGCATGTCGATATTCATAAAGTCGTAAGCAAGAACTGAACATCCTACTGGTGCAACACCAATGGTTTTTTCAGTCATACTTAGCTCTTCAATTACTTCCATAGTAACACGGTGAGCTGTACCGTGACCACAACCAGGACAGTAACTTAAAACGTTATCTGTCATGTTTTCGGTCTTCTTATATACTATATTTTCTGGCTTCTTAATATCCATAATTAACCTCCGATGATTTTTTGTTCCAGAGCTTCAACGATTTCTTCAGGAGAAGGGATCATACCACCAAAGCGACCGTAATGATCTACTTTACACTTACCTTCAACTGAAAGTTTAACATCTTCAACCATCTGACCAGCACTCATTTCAACTGAAAGCATACCTTTCACCTGATCAGCAAGAGCATATAACTCTTTGCCAGGGAATGGCCATAGTGTGATTGGACGAAGTAAACCAACTTTAATACCCTTTTCACGGGCAATCTGGATTGATTTTTGGCAAATACGTGAACTAGATCCGTAAGCAACAAAGATGTAATCAGCATCGTCACACATGATCTTTTCGAAGCGAACTTCGTTCTCTTCAATTAACTTGTATTTAGCCTGAAGCTTGTGATTATGCTTTTCTTGTCTCTCTGATTGAAGTTCTAAAGAAGTAATGATATTTCTTTCGCGGCTCTTTGGTTTTCCACAAGTAGCCCAATCAAAAGTTTCTCTGATTTCTTCTTCGGTACGACGTGGTTTCTGTGGTCCAAGTTCTACTTTTTCCATCATCTGACCAATTGCACCATCAGAAAGAATCATCGCAGGATTGCGATATTTTTCTGCTAGTTCAAATGAAAGACCTAAGAAGTCATACATTTCCTGAACAGATGCAGGCGCAAGAGCGATCAATCGGTAATCACCGTGACCACCACCTTTTACTGTTTGAAAATAATCGGCCTGAGAAGGCTGTATTGTTCCAAGTCCCGGACCCGCACGTACCACATTCACTGTAACACATGGGATTTCAGCACCTGCGATGTAAGAAAGTCCTTCTTGCATCAACGAGATACCAGGGCTTGATGAAGATGTCATGGCACGTTTACCGGCACCTGCAGCACCGTATACCATATTAATAGAGGCAACTTCACTTTCGGCTTGCAATACAACCATACCTGTGCGTTCGTGTGGTTTTTCCGCCATCAGATATTCCATGATTTCTGACTGAGGAGTAATCGGATAACCGTAGTATCCATCTACACCTTCACGAATAGCAGCTTCGGCGACTGCCTCATTGCCTTTCATTAATTTAAATTCTTTCTCCATTATGAGGTATGATTTAATTTTTAAACTACAATTTTACTCTGTAAACAGTGATTACTCCATCGGGACAAACGATTGCGCAGTTTGAACATCCGATACAGTCATCATTTACTGTTTCCATGTAATGGTAACCTTTACCATTAACACTCTTTGACATGGCGATTACATCATTAGGACATGCTGCTATACAAACTTCACATCCTTTGCAACGCTCAATATCAACCGTAATATCACCTTTAACCTTAGCCATAAAGATTTATATTTATGCGTATATTATTAATTTTCTGATCACGAAAATAGTCAAATCCCACCAATTTTTTCGATTTGAATTCGGAATTTCGCTCAAAGCACTTTAATTTATATGAGTTATAAATAGTATTTAGAAAGTTTAAAGACAACGACTTACGGTGTATAAATATACACGCGTGAAAGTTGTAGTTTTCAATTAACTTGAATATTTATGCGAAATATTGGGCGGGGAGGGATCATTTTTTGAATAATGACATACGTTGTATATGCAAGAGTTAGGGAGGTTTAAAGTGTTGACATGAGATTACTGAAGTGTTATGATGTGTGTTGTTGTTTTGATTGCTTTTAATGCAATAGTGATGTTTTGTTGTATGTAAGGTGGTGGTAATTAATAGTTGGAGGGGAGGAAGGTAGTATGGTGTTCCAAAAGTCAGGCTAATCCTGTCATATCGACGAAGGAGATATCTCATGGAAGACCAATAGGTCAGATTTTAGGTTTACATTTTTCTACAAAGAAATAGTTTTATTTGTGGAATATAGATGAAACAGATGATTCGGAATTGACATTATTTCGCAAAGAGCTGATGTGGTATATGTTTTTCAGATTATGCCTGGAATGAAATCCTTTGTTAGGTAACGAAGTAATATGGTAGTAATACGCCACATCGTGTTTTGTATATGAGTGACAAAAATTCAGGTTATGAAGAGTTTAAAAGGAGTTTCAATGCAATAGTTCTAATAGAATTCCCTAACATCTACAGGGATGACTGGTAAGATTTTGTGAATGTTGTGTGTAACATTAAAGTGACAGTGTTCATAAAGTTTTAGTTATAAAATTGAAAAAAGTAAAAAATAAAAAGGCCGCTAACAGCGGCCTTTATATAATCAATTAGTTTTTAATCGGATGATTCTCTTTAAATTTCTTTAAACGGAATTCCAAATCAGGGAATTGAGTTCGTTGTACTAAAGAAGTACACGCGCGGATACCTTCAATTCGTTCGCTACCTGTAATTGCCAGTGAAATAGCCGAGATGCCATAATAAACAAGCTCGTTTAACAAATCTTCACCTGAGAATCCTGGGTATGAGAATGTGAAATAGAAACCGTCAGCGATCGGATCATCTTCATCTTTATCATAAACGATATCGAATCCATTATCGGTGAATAATTTCTTCATGATTTTAGCTTTTTCCCCATATTCCCTTACCTGCTCAATGAAGTTGAATTCACCGTCGTTTGCAGCTTTAAGAATTCCGGCAAGACCATACTGAGCAGAGTGTGATGTTCCTGAACTTAATGGATAAAGTGTGCCAAAGATCATTGAATAGCCATACTGAGCTTTTGGATAGAAATTTGAAAGATTTTCAAAATTCTTGTTGAATAAACCATCAGAGATTACCATCATACCAATTCGTTCACCAGCATAGCTGAATGATTTGGAACTGGAAATGAACAGAATATAGTTGTCAGTGTATTTTGCTACTGAAGGCTGGAATGGCGCAATACCTGGTTTGGAGTAATCTTTACGGAAATCCATTGCGAAATAAGCAAGGTCTTCCATAACTATGATGCCATATTTGTTTGCTAATTCTCCAATGATCTGAAGTTCTTTTTCAGTAAAACAAATCCACGATGGGTTGTTTGGGTTACTATAAAGAACCGAGTGAATTTTACCACTTGAGAAATATTCTTCCAGTTTTTCGCGAAGTTTTTCACCGCGATAATTATATACATCAAAGCTTTCGAAGTTTAATCCTAAAACTTTGTGTTGCATCTTATGAACAGGGAAGCCCGGATCTATGAATAATGTGGTATCGCGATCTTCATATAAGCGACTATTCATAAGGAAAGCAGCGAAACCACCCTGCATCGACCCTACTGTTGGAAGACATCCTGTAGGAGCTACATCAATATCGATAAAATTCTTTGCAAATTTTGAGATTTCATTTTTTAAAACAGGTACACCCTGAATGTCCGGGTAAAGAGCTGCTACTCCTTGCTGAAGTGCTTCAATCTGTTTTTGAATTCCAATTTGAGCAGGAGGTAAACCGGGAATTCCCATTTCCATACGTACAAATTTGTCGCCGGTAGACTTTTCAATTTCATCAACCAACTTCTTAATTTCACGAATGGAGGCTTTACCTACACTAGCCAATCCGCTTTCTTTAACTTTTTGACTTACAGTATTAAAATCAATCGGTGTATTATTCATTTGGTATTGTTTTTATTTTTCTATCCGTATTCAGGGTCATTTAGGTATTTCAAAAATAGAAAGATTATTTGAAAAAAACAGGGCACCTTATTCATACAGATCTAATACATATTTATTCTAAAAATAAAGAAGGAGGTAAATATTGTATGATGATTGGGTTATAGAGGATGGAATTTACAACTGTCATTGTTTTTTTGTTTGGCGTAGTCATATTATAAATATAGGCTTAGCCAAAAAAAAATGTCCGGCATTGGCTCTGCCTATACCGGACACATTCTTATAGTTTTTCTGATTGTTTAGATCATAGCATTCAACTGCTTCAGCAGTTTCTGCATTTCAACCTTAACAGGTTGATCTTTTTCATTTTTAATTGCAATTTCCAAATCATAAATTACATCAGTACGTTCAAGAGCAACACATGCTTTTGCTGCTGTCAAACGAACGTCTTTATCTGTGTCACGTAGTAATCCAGGGATTTTCTTCCTTGCTGACCATGCAGAGATTTCTACAAGACGGTTGATAGCATAAATCTTCTCTTCTGAAGTACCGAACAGGTCAGTGTATAATAGTTTAGACTGTTCACTTCTTAGTTCTGAATCAAACAAAATTTCTTTGGTGTAAATATCAGGCCGAACAACTTGATTGTTGTATGAAATTAATTCAGTCTTGCTAACCCAACGAACCATACGTGGCACCATCCAGCGCATTCCTGGAGTTGTTTCAGGGTGACCTACGAAAGAAGCTGTACGGCCATTAGCGTTTTCATTCATATGAATAAATGGACGGTTGTTGGTCATGTTAGCAGGAGTTCCCTCAATTAAATGAACGTCGCTAAGCATTGTGGCTAATTCAGTATAGGCAATCTCCTTGTTTTCCGAAGGAATGGTTACAGGGCCTTCATAATATTGGCAATATGCAACCTCGCAATCCTTTAACTCAGGGAAGATCTTCTTTCCATCTTTAGTAAGCGAGAATTTTACAAGGCCGTTTCCTCTATGATCATTTTCAAGATCGATGGCAGTAGCACCACTTAACATTAAATCAGGGTAGTCGCGTGTATCAGAAAGGATATATGCTCCGGCGCAAATTCCTACAACACCTTTGCCGTCCTTTTGAACAAAGTCGCGAACACGTTGCATTCCCAGTTCTCCAAGACTGTTGGTTTCGCTCTTTCCTCCACCTCCAGGGAATAGTAATACATCAAACTCATTAATACGCTCCGACATAATAACTGCCGCGCCGATTACTTCCGATTCAATTCCCTGATCGATTCTCAATGCTTCTTCAGCATCAATAATACAAAACGGACTGTCACCATTACGGTTAAAAATCCCGACCTTAATTTTATCTTCCTTTACAGTTGTTTGCTTTTCCTCAGTTTTCTTTGGAGTGCATCCAATCGAAAACATCAGTACTGTTACAAGTACTAATACAAATTTGGCTGATTTAATCATTATTCTATCATTAGTTACAGGATGCAATACATGCATACCTTAGTTTGTTTCAAATAAGCGAATTGGTCGTAAAAGTTATTCGAATGGATCGATCTTGGACAAATGTCGTAAAAAACTAAAAAGAAAAAGCCACGAATGCATGAATAAATTTTAATTCGTGCATTCGTGGCCTTTTATATGAAAGAAGGGAATTCTTACTTCTTCCCCTTTTGAGCTGCTACAGCAAGGATAACACCTAATGCGATTCCTAAAAGAGCCGCGAATAAAACACGCATGTCCTCAGGAAGCAAAAAGGTGATGGTGTGCATAGGAATCCAGAAGAATGGAATGGTTTTCTTAAAAACAAAATTGTATTGTACATCCCAGTTGATTCCACCAAAGATCTTGCCCATAGGTATTGGTCTCAGAAGACCTTTTACAGTACCACCATTATCAATAATGTGAGTATCGGTGATTTTGTGCAGAGTCATCATAACCGGGGCATAAATCAAGTTCATCAAAGCGCTTATTGAAAAGGCTGTGAGGATTCTTAATCCAGACATCTCATTACTTCTAAATGCTTTCTGGGCTCCATCAACAAATAATTTGTCAAGCAGGATCGGTGTTCCTGTTGCAAAAATCACAAAGGCGATTTTAATGGTGATACCCAATAAGCCCCAAACAATTGCTCGGGGAAGAATACCAAAACCTGGTTGGTTATAATCACCTGTACGGATACGCAATCCCAACATTTCACCCAAAGTAGCAAGTATACCAAACTTCAGGAAGCTCATGATTAAACTATGTTCCTTGTTGAAGTTGTTGTAAAACTCATAAACTGAGTCAATCAAAAAGAATGGAGCAAATAATGCTGCCATCCCAACTATAAAATATAAATCTTGTTTCTTCATCTTTTGTTATTCTTTCAAAACCATAAGGCTGTTTTATTACAAAACAGCCTTATCTTGAATCTTATGTCTTATATCTTGAATCTATTTCTCAATTCTGATTCGAGCATCAACAGCAACTACTTTCTCTGCAGAACCTAACAGTGGGTTAAGGTCCATTTCCATAATTTCAGGAGCAGCAGTAAGAAGAGCCGACAGACGCCAGATAATGTCAATAAACATATCCTCGTTGATACCAGCCTGGCCACGAACACCCTGGATGATCTTGTAAGACTTTAGTCCTTTAATCATCTTGATTGCTTCTTCCTTAGTTAGAGGAGTGATAGCTGATTTCACATCTTTAAGAACTTCGATGAAGATACCACCCATACCGGCTAATACCATATGGCCGAATTTATCTTCATATTTAGCACCAGCGAAAAGTTCAGTACCTGAAAGCATAGGTTGCATAAGGATTGCTATAGTATCCTTAATCTGGATCATGCGCTCGAATTCAGCTTCAACAGTTGCTTCGTCTTTCACATTCAGAACAACACCACCAACATCAGACTTGTGAACAGGGCCAACTACCTTCATTACGATTGGGAAACCAAGTTCCTTAGCTTTAGCCACAGCTTCAGCTTTTTCGGTTGCAGTAGCTTCACCAGCACGTGCGATTCCTGCAGCATCAAGTAATGCTTGAATTTCTTCAGGAGCGATATATCCGTTTTCAGCATTAGCGATTACTTCACGAATTTTTGCATGATCAACTTCAGGTTGTTCAACAACTTCAGGAGCTGGCTTTGCTGTGTGGTATACACGAGCCAATGCATTACCTAAAGTAACTTCATCAGGGAAATTGATACGACCTTTAGCAAGGAATTCACGAACTTCGTCTTCAGCAGTTAATGTAGAAGGAAGGACAGGATAGATAGGCTTTTTACAAGTCTTCATCTTTTCATCCAATACATTGTATACATCGTGGATTTTAAACAATCCAGGTGTACCGAAGATCACAACCATTGCATCGATGTTATCAAAGCGAGTGTCGCAATAATCAATAATGTCACCCAGTTGTTCTGCCGTACCTGTTGCCAAAAAGTCAATTGGGTTGGCTGCTGAAGAGCCAGGGTATAATTTAGTAAGCAATTCTTCTGCAGCGTCACCTTCGATATGAGGGATTTCTAATCCACCATTTGAAAGAGCATCAGTAAGCATTACCGCAGGTCCACCTGCGTGAGTGATGATTGCGATATTTTTACCTTGTAGTTCTGGGTGCATGAAAACTGAAGCAATGCTGATCAAATCTTCACGACCGTAGCATCTTACGATACCAGCTTTCTGGAATAAAGCATTTACAGCTTCATCAGAGCTAGCCAATGCACCAGTGTGTGAAGAAGCAGCACGGCTACCTGCATCTGAACTACCGGCCTTAACTGCTGCGATCTTACAACCTTTTCTGATTAGAGAAGAGGCATGCTTAAGCAACATTTGAGGCTTGTCAATATTTTCGATGTATAATAACTTAACCTTTGAAGAAGTTTCAGGATCGAAAGTTTCGTCCATATGTTTAACGATTTCTTCAACACCCATTTGAGCACTGTTGCCTACAGTGAATACACTTGAGAAGGTTAAACCTTTAGGAATACCAGATTCAAGGATGAAACATGCAGTTGCACCAGAACCAGAGATAAAGTCAATACCGTTTGGATCTAATGTTGGAATCGGCTCAGTAAAGATACTCTGGTGATTTGGAGTAAGAATACCTGTACAGTTAGGTCCGATTAAAGAACCTTCAACTTTATTGATTCGTTCAACAATCTTAGCTTCCAATTCACCACCTGCATGACTTTCTTCACTGAAACCTGCAGAGATAATGATAAAGGCTTTAGTGCCCTTTTCTTCAGTTAGGATTCTTACCGTTTCATCGCAGTATTTAGCTGCAATAGCAAGAACAGCCATGTCAACCTGAGGAAGCTCAGCAGGGTTCTGAAAACTTTTGATACCCTGAACTTCGGTTTCTTTTGGGTTTGCTACATAAAGTTCACCTTTAAATCCACCATCAATAATGTTTTTAAGGATTTTTCCACCGGGTTTGTTGATGTCATTTGAACCACCAACAACTACGATGCTTTTTGGATCAATTAACTGTTTAGTTATCATGTATATAATTTTTTGTCTTTGCGGTAATCAGCTGCGAAGATAGCCAAAATTCATAGGGCTTAATTCAGGGTGTTTTAATTTAAATTTACACTAAATAGATATAGATGAAATTATAGTGATATAGAGCATAGTAACTCACATACTTGAAATTTTTTTCTCTGAAAAAATTAGCCGATATCCAGTAAGCACTACTCGTTAGGGGGAATTCTCCTCTTTTGTGAAATATTGAATAATAAATAATGTGAATTATAGTTCTTGTAGATGTGTATAAATGTATTGTATATAGTAGTATGTGTTGAAATCATGTTGTTGATAATATGAGTAGTTTGATGTGTTGTCAATTTTTACTAATGGATTAGCGATGAGAAAAATGTTTTAACATTGATTTTATATAGAATTAATTTATGTAGATTTGTATTGGTATTGTGAATAACAAAAGTATTAAAATATTTTTTGATTCACCTCTTTATAAGGGCTTGATTAGATTAGGAATAGGTGGTTTATGACTGAGCATTGGAATTCGTTAAAAAATGAAATAGAGGAAATTGCCAATTTGGGAAGTTTCGAAGCAAATGTTAGAACAGGTATCATTGTAGCTTCTGAACGTTTCTTCAAATTATTTGACTTAGATTTTCAGACCGAAATGAAAATAGAAAATCTAAAACCTTTTATACATCCTGCTGATCTTGATTATGTCATTGCTTCATACAAAGATGGCTTTAGAACCGGAGAAGGATTAAATATCAGGTATAGAATTACAACTGCAAAAGGAAATTCACGTTACATACTGAATCGTACGAAATTTGTACTGAAGGATGATTTGGTAGTGGTTTCAGGAGTAATTCAGGATATAACTAAAATCAAAAAGGATGCTGATAAGCTTGAGGAAGCTGTTGAATTAAGTAAGCTTAAGAATAATGCTTTAAGCCATGTCGCTCATGATTTAAGAACTCCTTTGGGAAATATTCTCGGATTTGCAGACCTGTTAACCGACGACGCCAATGAATACCAGAAGGAATTATTGGGGTATATAGAGGAAGCGTGTAATAATGCTTTAGCTACTGTAACGGACCTGATCGAACTTTCAAGAATCGAAGAGGGGAAGTATCAGATTCAGAAAGAGCGGGTAAATGTTAACGAAATTATTAATTCTGAGCTGAGAGCTTCTATTCTAAAAATTGATAACAAGCACCTCAATATTATTAGTAATCTTCAACATAATTTGTTTGTTGATATTAATCCTATGAAATTCTCCCGGGTTATAGCAAATCTTCTGTCCAATGCAATAAAATTCAGTCATGAAGGTGGGGATATTGAGTTGTATACCTACAAGGACATTAATGCAGCTGTGATCAAAATTAAAGACCATGGTATTGGTATCAGTCAGGAACGTCAAAAATTTCTATTTGATAAGTTCTCATCCATTGGGAAAGCAGGGACACACGGAGAGGAATCTGTTGGATTAGGATTGTCTATCGTCCGCCATATTGTAGAATTGCATGATGGCTTGATCTCAGTAACTTCAGAAGAGGGAAAAGGAACAACTTTTACAATCAGTCTTCCGGTGCTTGATTAATTTCTATTTTTGCATTCAATAATTTTATGATAGTGGAAAGATTTAAGAATGATCCGATGGGATATGCTCTGTTTGATTATCATCAAAATGGAGTAGTGGAGGCTGAAATTGTTGTGAAGTCAAGTATTACTACCGATGATGTGATTCCGGTTGATTATTTGTTTCGAAGTTTTGACCAATTTCCGGAAATTGAAAAGCTGGCTATGAAATATGCTAATGGAGAAATCCTGGATGTTGGGGCTGGAGCCGGAAGTCATAGTTTGTACCTTCAGAAAATCGGAAAAAAAGTTTGGGCAAATGATATCTCTGGAGGGGCTTTAGAAGTCATGACTCAGCGTGGTGTGAAAAATTTTCATGAGGGCGACTTCTTCAAACTCGAAAATGTTCAATTTGATACACTCTTATTATTAATGAATGGAATTGGCATTGTTGGTGACTTGAATGGCTTAAAACAATTTCTTTTTCATGCTAAAAAACTACTCAAACCTGGTGGGCAAATTCTCCTGGATTCATCAGATATATTATATATGTTTGAAGACGAGGATGGCTCTTATCTTATAGATCTGAATGCTGATTATTACGGAATTGTTGAGTTTCAAATGAAATACAAAGAGGTGACAGGGGGGGCTTTTAATTGGCTGTACGTTGATTATGAAACCTTGGAACAGACAGCAAAGAAGTGTGGATTTGATTGTGAAATGATCCATGAAGATGATCACTTTCAATATCTAGCTCGTTTGTCAGTCTAAAGGTCGGTGGAGGCTTTTTATAAAAGAGAAATTACTACCGTTAATTTTAATTAATTCATTTTTTTTGACTTCATGAGCATCAAGTATTTCAATGCTACCTGAGGTGTGCAGGATTAATTGATTGGCTGCGGGAATGACAGTGTCATTTTTGTAAAATGCCGGTAGGTAGCGAATGCCTCTTCCCATGTTTTTGAATAGCGCTGAATTATCTTTGATCTTGCTCCAGGCTATTGGGCTCCATGTATTGTTGTTCCATACACATAGAAATAAAAAATCAGATTTCTTTGCAGGTTCAAAAAGACTGATTTGAATATCACTGACTTGATTGTAGTTGGCCGTAACATCTATTAAATTATTATAATGCAAAAAAGGCGGAATATTGCCTTTATCTGATTCCTCATAAAATAAACTGCCCGCTTGATTCTCATATACCATCCGGTAAACTTTTGCTGGAGATTTGGGTAAATAAAATGTGTCACAGTCTTTCTTAAATGCATTAATGGGGATGCTCAATCCTGATGTGTCGAAAACAACGTTCCATGCTGAGTTTGATGTGTCTTCAGGCCAATAGGGCGTGAAATCCATAGCTACCGGAATGCCTACCGCACGACATGCATAAGTGAATAAAGTAGCCATGTCTTCTTCTCTGCCCAGGCTATCTGTAAGCATATTAGCAATTCCTTGATCCGTTGGGTTGAAATAATAACGAGGATCCAATTTAAACCATTGATTCAAATCTTTTTTAATAAACAGTGCTGCCTTTACCAGATCATCAGAATTCCCCATTGAATCAGCTATCCAGGAATATCTTTCTGTCAGGTCTTGCCTCCAGTCAATCAATTCTTCGTTGGTGTTTCGGTAAGGAACTACATATTTTATAAAATAATCAATGGGAATGGCCTTTGACCATGGATACTTTTCACGACAATAGAATGCCTGGTCGATGTTTTTAATCAGGTATTCTGATGAAGTTTTATAATAATCGTACCCGATATAATGGTTCTTGAAATGAATTTCACCATGCTCTTCTTTGATTGAGTCTAATCCGGATATCAGATCTTGATATTCTTGATAGTCACTCAGATTAAAAACCACAATCGAATTAGTAGAGTCATACAATAGATATGTTGAGAAATACTTCTCCGACATGTTGGCGATCAGAAAATAACATGCTTCCAGCTTGTCTGGATCTGGTTGGTGCATGAAGTTGGAAATCGTAACCATCAGATCGGTTCGATTTCCTCCTGATGAGTCAATCACAGCCTTAACATCAACAGGTATCTGAATTCTGTCTTTGTTAATGCAGCCAGCTAGGGCTGCAAGAAAAATCAAGGTTACAATATACTTTTTCATTCAGGTTGACTCAAGCATTATTATTTTTTCAAAAGTAACAAATAAAAACGGAATGCCTGAGTTCGTAAATTATGACTTTGCTTAACAATTTTTAACACCACTTTAATTCATCCTAAATACTCCAATCCTTATTTTTGTGGCTGGTTCAAAATTTATATGAAATGATTCAGACTGACATAAAAGAATTGAATGAAAAGATACAACAAGAGAGTTCTTTTGTTGACATGATTACCATGGAAATGAATAAGGTGATTGTGGGCCAGAAACATATGACAGAACGACTAATGATTGGCTTATTAGCCAACGGTCATGTTCTTTTGGAAGGTGTGCCGGGATTGGCTAAAACAAAAGCTATTACTGCTTTGGCTAATGTGATCGATGCAAAGTTCAGTCGTATACAGTTTACTCCCGATCTTTTGCCAGCCGACTTGATTGGTACTATGATTTATAGTCAGAAGAAGGAAGAGTTTCAGGTACGAAAGGGTCCTGTCTTTGCTAATTTCGTTTTGGCTGATGAAATTAACCGTTCTCCCGCAAAGGTTCAATCGGCATTGCTGGAAGCGATGCAGGAACGTCAGGTTACCATTGGAGATGAGACTTTTAAACTGGAGGAACCATTCCTTGTTTTGGCAACTCAAAACCCGATTGAACAAGAAGGTACTTATCCGCTTCCTGAAGCACAGGTTGACCGATTTATGTTGAAAATTGTGATCGATTACCCTAAGAAAGAGGAGGAAAAGCAGATCTTAAGAAGTAATATTCTGAACACGTTTGCCTCAACAAGTACAATTCTTAAACCAGAGGATATTATTCGTGCCCGTGAGTTGACTCGTCAGATCTACTTGGATGAAAAGATTGAGAATTACATTACCGATATTGTTTTTGCTTCTCGCTATCCTGATCAATATGGATTGAATCAGTTCGAAAATCTGATTCAATATGGAGCCTCACCCAGGGCTAGTATCAATATGGCTTTAGCTGCAAAAGCATACGCTTTTATAAAACGAAGAGGTTATGTGATTCCAGAAGATATCCGAGCTGTGGCCCATGATGTTATGCGTCATCGTATTGGACTTACCTATGAAGCAGAGGCCGAAAATATCACCACCGAAGATATTATCAACGAGATTCTTAATACCATTGAAGTTCCATAATTTGTGCGGGATAAATTGACGTATTAATAATTGATGTTTGATAAAAAAGGATTCTTGTGGAAACAGCTGATATCATAAAAAAAGTTCGGAAAATTGAAATTAAAACCCGGGGACTGACCAGTCAGATATTCTCGGGGCATTACCACTCTGCTTTTAAAGGGCGGGGTATGCATTTCTCGGAAGTGCGAGAATATCAATACGGTGACGATATCCGGAATATTGACTGGAATGTGACAGCACGTTTGAATCATCCCTATATTAAAATCTTCGAGGAAGAACGTGAACTTACTGTGATGCTCTTAATTGATGTGAGTGGCTCCAATGAGTTTGGAACAAACGCTCAGTTTAAATCAGAACAGATTACGGAGATTGCAGCGGTGTTAGCCTTTTCTGCTATTCAAAATAACGATAAGGTTGGTGTGATTTTCTTCTCAGATAAAATTGAAAAGTTCATTCCCCCAAAAAAGGGGCGTTCACATATTCTGAGAATCATTCGTGAAATGATTGACTTTAAAGCAGAAAGTACTAAAACAGATATATCGGAAGCTTTGCGCTACTTTACCAATGCAATTAAAAAAAGATGTACAGCATTTGTTATCTCGGATTTTCTGGATGATGGTTTTGAAGATGCTTTGAGAATTGCAGGTCGTAAGCATGATCTGGCAGCGATTCGTACGGTTGATAACCGTGAGATGGAGCTGCCTAAGATGGGGTTGATAAAAGTTTTTGATAAGGAAAAAGGAAAGTTTATTTGGGTGGATTCTGATGATGCCCTTACACGGGTTAATTATCGAAACTGGTGGAAGGCAAAGGATCTTAAACTGAAAGATACTTTCCTTAAAAGTGGAATTGACTCAGCAACTATTAATACCGGGAAAGATTATGTGAAACCACTTCTTGGTTTGTTTCGCAAGCGTGAGGCTCGCTTTTAATTTAAATGATTATGAAGCTAAGATTAATATCAGGAATAGCATTTTTATTTATTGGTCTGATCAGTTGGAGTCAGAATGTTGAAGTAGCATTGGATACCAACGAAATATTAATTGGTGATCAGATTCAAATGAATTTGAAATTTGAAGGACCGGCTGGTGATCAGGTCCTTTGGCCTGTTATACAGGATACATTAACAGAGAATCTGGAGGTTGTTTCTCAAGGAAAGATAGATACTTTGCTAAGAGGAGATATTCGATCTCTTCAACAAGCCCTTACTTTAACCAGCTTTGATTCAGGTTACCACATTGTCCCTGCTCTTAAGTTTGAATATCAAAAAATGGGGGATACTGTAATTAACAAACTGGAGAGTCGTCCAATGCTTTTGGCTGTTCACACGGTCGAAATTGATACAACTCAGGTGATCAGAGATATTAAACCTCCTGTTTCAGCTCCTATAGCCTTTGCAGAAGTATTGCCATGGCTTATTGGTTTTGTTGGTATAGCATTAATTGTTGTACTGATAATAATTTTGGTGCGAAGAGGGAAAAATAAAGTCGTTGAGAAACCTAAACGGTTTGTTCCTGAGGTGCAACCACATGTGTGGGCATTAGAGGAGTTAGAAAAAGTACGACTTGAAAAACTTTGGCAAAGTGGTCAGGTAAAAGTTTATTATACTCGAATAACGGATGTTACAAGAAAATACATTGAGTTGCGCTATAAGATTGAGGCGCTTGAAATGACTTCTGATGAAGTTCTGGATTCTTTAAAAGATCGAGTGCATCCCGACTGTTATAGTAAGCTGAATGAATCCATGTTCTTGTCGGATATGGTAAAGTTTGCAAAGGCCCAACCACAACCTTTGGAGCATGACCTTTGCTACAATCATCTTGTTGATTTTGTAAATGAAACCAAACTATCTGCTGAATCTATTGAGCAGGTGGCCAATTAAAGGTGTTTTTATGTGGAACCACAATTTTGAATTTGCAAATATTGAATTTCTCTACGCTTTAGGTATTATTCCTTTTGTTGTAGTATGGTATATATATCGCAATAGAAATGCGTTTGCCGATATTCGTCTTTCAGAAACAGCTGCTTTTGAACAAACACGAAGAAGTTGGAAAGTATATGGACGACATCTTCCTTTTGTTTTGCGTATGTTAGCTTTAGCGGCTTTGATTATAGCCCTGGCTCGCCCACAAAGTAGCACCAGCACTCAGGATATAAATGTCGAAGGTATTGATATCGCTTTAACGCTGGATGTTTCCTCAAGTATGCTTGCTGAAGATTTTAAACCCAATCGACTGGAAGCGGCTAAGGATGTGGCAATGAATTTTATCTCTGATCGAAAGAATGATAGAATTGGGTTGGTTGTTTTTAGTGGTGAATCATTTACTCAATGTCCTTTAACTACCGATCATTCCGTAATTAAAAATATGTTTGATGATATTAAAACCGGGATGATTGACGATGGTACAGCCATTGGTGATGGACTTGCTACGGCTGTTAATCGGTTGAAGGGGAGTAAAGCTGCCAGCAAGGTGATTATCCTTTTGACGGATGGTGAAAACAATGCGGGCTCATTGGATCCCGTTTCGGCTGCCGAAATTGCTAAGTTGTATGGTATCAGAGTGTATACCATTGGTGTAGGAACCCAAGGTACTGCTCCTTATCCTGCGAAGGATATATGGGGTAGAAAGCGTTATCAGCAAATTGAAGTGAAGATTGATGAGGAAATGCTGCTTAACGTAGCTAATATGACGGATGGTAAATACTTTAGAGCTACTAATAATAAGAAGTTAAAAGATATTTATGTGGAGATTGATAAACTTGAGAAATCGAAGATTGATGTCACAACATTTAGTCAGAAGCATGAGGAGTTTTTCCCATGGGCACTACTAGCTTTGGTTTTAGTTGGTGTCGAGTTTTTCTTAAGAAGTTTGGTATTTAAAACAGTACCCTAATGGAATTAGTGCGATTTGAATATTCGGAATTATTATATGCTCTTTTGCTGGTCCCTGTATTTTGGATTATATACATAATTACCAACAAGTGGAAGCGTAGTCGTTTGCAACAATTTGGCGACCATTTTCTGGTCGATCGTTTGGTTACTAATTATAGTAGGAGCAGGATCAATTTTAAATTTATCTTGCAAATGCTCGGATTGAGCCTTTTGATAATTGGATTAGCAAATCCTCAAGTAGGATCTAAACTGCATGAAGTTGAACGTAAAGGTTCGGATATCATGGTTTGTTTGGATGTATCGAACAGTATGAATGCCCAGGATATTAAGCCCAGTCGTTTGGAAAGAGCTCAACAGGCAATTTCACGACTGGTAGATGATATGGCACAGGATCGGATTGGGATTATTGTATTTGCAGGAAAAGCATACACCCAATTGCCTTTAACGACTGATCATGCGGCAGCAAAGATGTTTTTATCAACAATTAATACAGATATTATTCCTGTACAAGGAACTGCAATTGGGGAAGCAATTCATCTTGCAATTCAATCTTTTGATGATGCAAAACATGGTAAATCAATTATCGTTATTACTGATGGTGAAAATCATGAAGATGATGCATTGAATGCCGCAAAACTTGCCAAAGAACAAGGTATCACTGTTCATACCATTGGGATGGGGTTGCCTGAAGGGGCTCCTATACCGGTTTATAAAAACGGTTTTGAAGTTGGTTTTAAAAAGGATATGAGTGGGAGTACCGTAATTACTAAATTAAATGAGCAAATGCTTACCGATCTGGCTCAGGCCGGTGGAGGTATTCCTGTTGTTGCCAATAATTCTAATGCCGGTTTGAAGGATGTGCATAAGGCAATTGAAAAAATGGATAAGGCGGATATAGAAGCTCGATTATTTGCAGATTATGAAGATCGTTTTCAATGGTTAATCGGAATGAGTATTTTGTTATTCTTGTTGGATATCCTATTACTTGAAAAGAAGAGTAAGTTACTTCAACGTTTGAGATTATTTGAAAGGAAATAGTGATGAAGAAATATATTTCAGTATTATTTGTTTTGTTCCTTACTGGTATGGCTGCACAAGCTCAACACCCCAATAAATTGATCCGTAAAGGAAATAGTGATTTTGAGAAGGGTGATTATAGTGAAGCTGAAGTGAAATATCTTAAAGCTTTGGGGCGTGATTCCCTGGATTTGCGTGCGCTTTATAATCGGGGAGATGCAATCTATAAACAGGAAAATCCTGAGGAGGCAGCACAGGCATTTGCGAAAACCATAGAGTATGCTGAGGATGAGAATATAAAGGCAGATGCTTTTCATAACCTGGGGAACTCATTGATGCAAATGCAAAAGTATGAGGAAGCTGTGGATGCATATAAAAATGCTTTAAGACTTGATCACACGGATATGGATAGCAAGTATAACTTGCAATATGCTCTTACCAAGTTAAAAGAGCAACAACAGCAACAACAACAGCAGGACAAAAACCAGGACAATAAGGATCAAAAGAATAAAGACGATCAGAATAAAGATAAGCAGGATCAGGAAAAACAAGATCAAAGTAAGGATCAGGATAAAGAGAATAAAGATCAGGATAAAAAAGATCAACAAGATCAACAGAATAAACAAGACCAGGAAAAAGAACAGCAAAAACAGCAACAGCCTCAACCAATGAAAATATCTAAAGAGGATGCCAAGCGTTTGTTGCAAGCCCTTGAAAATAATGAGAAAAATACTTTGGAAAAAATAAAGGCAAAAAAAATGAAGGGCAAGAAAGGTCGAAAGGAAAAGGATTGGTAGATTTGTACTTTGTTTGGAATTTGTAATCGTATTGAAAATATTTGATATACCATGAGGTTAATGATTAATAAAATATTGCCTGCGGGAATTTTCTTTTTGCTAATGATGGCATCTCAACTCGTAGCCCAGGATGTGGTTTTTACTGCTTCAGCAAGAAAGCAGGTCGCTGTGGGTGAACGATTTATTCTTTCATATAAGGTAAATGCAGATGGAAAGAATTTTACAGGTCCAAGTTTGAATGCTTTTTCTGTGTTGGGTGGACCAAATCCATCTCATAGTAGCAGTTTCCAGTTTATTAATGGGAATATGACCAAGCAAATTGAAGTTACTTACAACTATATATTAGTGGCCAAAAAGGTCGGAGTATTCAATATTGCTGAAGCATCTATCAAAGTAGATGGTAAAATATATAAAACTAAACCTTTAAAGATTTCTGTTGTAAAGGCTACTTCTTCAATGCCTTCTGGAAATAACAAGAATCGATCCGGGCAAACCCAGGATACAAAAAACAAACAGCCTTTGGCTTTTCTTAAAGTTATGGCTGATAAGTCTTCTCCTTATATTGGTGAACAAGTTTTAGTGACCTATAAGTTATATTTCAGGACAAATATTTCGGATTATAATATGAAAAAGGCTCCTGCCTATCCGGGATTCTGGTCGCAGGATTTAACTGAAAAACTTCAGCCTGGTGTACATGATTATGAAGTTATTAATGATGTGAAATATACGGTTGTTGATCTGAGGAAAGATTTGTTATTCCCTCAAAAATCAGGGAAGATTGAAACGGGACCTATGGAGTTCGAAATTGTAGCCCGCGTTAAAGCAAAGCGTGGGGGAACCGGCGATCCGTTTTTTGATGATTTTTTCAGTGATTCCTTCTTTGGGAATTATAAAAACATTCAACGTACCCTGGTTACCGATCCGGTTGTTTTGAATGTGAAACCTCTGCCTGTGAACGGGAAACCGGTTGAGTTTGGTGGTGCAGTAGGTAAATTTAACGTGTCGGCTTCTGTCGATAATCAAGAACTTAAGGTTAATGATGCTATTACCTATAAAGTTAAAATTAATGGAACAGGGAATCTTAAACTCATTCAAGCACCGAAACTTAATCTCCCTCCCGATTTTGAGGTATATGACCCGAAGGTAAAAGAGAGTTATAAAACATCTTTATCAAGAGGTGTTTCTGGAACGAAATCCTTTGAATATCTGATTATTCCTCGTGCAGCAGGAAGTTTTAAAATTCCTTCAGTGGACTTTGCATATTTTGACATCCATACAAAACGATATGTTAAGCATCAGACTCCTGAGTATGATATTAATGTGTTGAAGGGAGATGGTACAGCCTCAACTGTATTATACTCTGGAAATGGTCAGGAAGAAATCAGATATATTGGTAAGGATATCCGATATATTAAAACGGGATCCTTCAACCTGGCTCCTAGGGGATACTTTTTTCTTGCAAGCTTTGGTTTTATCGCATTAATGCTGGGAAGTCTGATTATTGTTGGATTGATTGTATGGTTTGTTAAATTGAATAATCAACGTAGAGGGAATTTTGCTGAGATGCGAAATCGGAAGGCTAACAAAGTGGTTGCTCAAAAACTTAAAAAGGCTAAGGAGTATTTAACAAAGCAGGATCAATCGGTATTTTATGAAGAAATTTCGGTTGCTCTTTGGGGCTTTATCAGTGATAAGTATAATATACCACGTTCTGAGCTTTCGATAGAGAATGTTACCAGCCGACTGGAGTCAGGGAAAGTTGATTCTGAAATTTCTAAACAATTTATTGATACCCTGAATGAATGTGAGTATGCTCGATTTGCTCCTGGTGATCCATCAGAAAATATGAAGCAAATCTATGATAAAGCTGCTGATATTATCATGAAGATTGAAAAGGAATTGCGTTAATTATTGGAATGTCGAATTGGTTTAAAGGCAATAAAATGAATATAAATATAAAGTGTAAATTTTCAGTTCTGTTAGCTTTGATGTTATCATTCTGCTTACACGTTCGTGCTGATGAAAACGATGAATTGATCGTTAAAGGGAATAATTTATATGCTGAGGGAAAGTATCAGGAGAGTATTGATTCGTACCAACAGGTCATGAAAAATGGTATGGAAGCTTCTGAATTATTCTTCAACCTGGGGAACGCTTACTTTAAATCAGGAGAGGTTCCCTCTGCTATCCTATATTATGAAAAAGCCTTACGCATCGCTCCAAAGGATGAGGATATTCTTTATAATCTTGAGGTTTCTAATGGTCTAATTACAGATAAAATTGATGAAGTACCTGTTCTGTTCTATAATAGGTGGAAAACCTCAATTTATAACTGGTTTTCACCCAATGGTTGGGCTATTCTGGCAAGTATACTTTTCGTAATCGTTTTAGTGAGTACAGCAATTTTCTATCTCGCAAATACTATTGCTATTCGTAAGTTTGCATTTATACTTGGAGTTATTTTATTGAGTTTGGATATCTTCTCCTTTGCTTTTGCTTATCAAAAGTACCGTGACTTTACTCAGCTACGAGAGGCGATTGTCTTTGAACCTACATTGAATGTAAATTCATCACCTGATACCAATAGTAAAGAGATCTTTGTTATTCATGAAGGAACAAAGGTTGAAATCCTTGATTCATTGGATGATTGGTATCGTGTTAAAATTGCCAATGGCTCTGATGGATGGGTGAAACGCCAATTTGTTAAAGAAATCTAAGCACGCTCTCAGCCTTAAAAAGTTTAGTTTTTACTTGAATAGACAATTTTTTGTGTAACTTGCCTTCAATTGCACTAGAAGATACGGGATTTTATTTTAATTGTCTATGATAAGTAATGCATTTACTGGTGCGCGGTTATATTTTATTGATAACCTGCGTACACTGTTGGTTATATTAGTTGTTGCTGGCCACTTGGCTATAACATATAGTGGTTTTGGCTTTTGGGCTTATAAAGAAAGAAGTAATGATATTACTTCCTACTTATTCTTTTTAACAATTATTGGTTATTGTCAGGCTTTTGTTGTGAGCCTTTTCTTTATGATTTCGGGTTACTTTTCATCAGAATCCATGAATCGGAAATCATTCGGGCGTTTTCTTTGGTCCAAGATATTGCATTTAGGTATTCCTTTCTTACTGTTCTATTTGTTCCTGAGTCCAGTGGGACCATATATTAAAAGTCTGGTTAAGGGGCGCGACTTGACTTATTTTGAATTTTGGTGGTTGTCAGTTAAAAGTTTTAAGAATTTTCAATTCGGACCTCCATGGTTTCTTTTAGCCCTTTTTATCTTTGATGGATTACATGTATCGATTTATCACATGTTTAAAAAGTATTTTGTTGTGAAACATGGGAGATTTAAAGTGTACTACCTTGTTTTCTTGTTTGTTATAATGGCTGCATCTACATTATGGGTACGCAATTCTTTCCCCGTGGATAGAACTTTTTTAGGATTCAGACCGGCGAATTTCCCACGATACCTTTTGTTTTATATTGGAGGTGGCTTAATATTTTATAAAAATTGGAGTGGGTATATCGAAAAACTTCGGATTAAAAATTGGATGATACATGTCTTTGTTTCGTTTATAGCGATCCTTGTGGTCTTTAATTTTTCTAGTGTCCGTGGCCAGGAAAATAGTTTCATGGGGGGGTATTCATGGCATGCCTGGTATTTTGCGTTTTGGGAAAGTTATGTGGCTGTCATCATGAGTATGCTGATGCTTGCTGTTTATCGGGTGTATTTTAATTATACTAAGCCATTTTTGACATTTTTAGCCGATCATACTTATCCGTTGTTTATTGTTCATACACCTGTATTGTTGGTGTCGGCTTATTCATTACGAATGTTTAAAATGCCATTAATACCAAAATACTTCTTTGTATTGGCTCTTTCATTGAGTATTTGCTTTCTGATTAGTTTTTTATTAAAGCGAATTCCGATTTTGAGGAAGATATTTTAATGATGATACGGAAAATCTACTGATAGTTAACAATTATTTAATCATACTTCAGTATTTTAGATGATCTGACTATTTGGAATGGTATAAGGTGTTTTCCTGAAACCTTCTTCCACCATCTTTGTCAATTAATTGAATAGACCTAATAATTCATAGAAATAACATAATAAGTATGAAGAATTTTATTTATCATTTTGCAATCCTTATTTCCTTAATAAGCATGGTTTGTGCTTGTGGTATTTCCACCCCAAATGAAATTAGTCGGGTTCCAGCCCAGTATAAGAAAGAGGTCAGTAAGGCATTGGTTGTTGCTAACCATAATCAAAATGAAATTTTAAAGGTTCTTGATTCAATTCCTGAAGATTATTTAAATGACTTATGCTTTTTATTGATTAATATGCCCGAACGGGATTTGAAGGAACTTAATCATGAATTTCTGTACAATAATATCGAACAATCTCGTCTGGCTTGGGAAAATTCACTATGGAAAAATCAGGTACCATACCCCATATATTTGAATAATATCCTACCCTATGCAAGTGTTAATGAACGCAGAGATGATTATAAGGAGAACTTTTATGATCAGTTCCATCCTTTTATTAAGGACTGTAAAACTCCTGGGGAAGCTGCAGTTGTACTAAATAATCAAATCTGGGATATTCTAAATGTTCATTATTCAACCAAAAGGCCTAAAGCCGATCAAAGCCCCTATGAATCTATTGATGCAAGTATGGCTTCTTGTACAGGTTTAAGCATTTTGCTGATCGATGTATGCCGTTCAGTCGGTATTCCGATGAGATTTGTTGGGGCTCCAAAATGGGTTAATGTTCCTGGAAATCATTCATGGGTTGAAGTATGGGATAATGGTGGATGGCATTTTCTGGGAGCCTGGGAACCTGGACCACTTGATGAAACATGGTTTGAACATAGGGCCGCTTTTGCCGATTCTACCAATAGCTTACATAGCATTTATGCTACCTCTTTTAAAAAGACCGGCTTGTTATTTCCTACTGTATGGGATAGTACTGTGAATTATGTGCATGCAACCAATGTTAGTACACGTTATGCAAAGGTTGTTGATAAATCTGAGAGGATTGAGATTGCTGTACGAGTATATGATAAAAATTCAGGTGATCGTGTTACTGCAAGTGTGGAAGTGTGGGCTAACGGAGAGAAACAAGTAGAAGGTAAATCAAAAGATGAGCTTCATGACACCAATGATGTGTTGAGTTTTTCGATGGATCAGGAAAAAGAAATTGAGGTGAGGATTAAATATATGGATCGAATCCAATCTGAAAGTTATATGACAACGGATATGCGAGTACAAATTCTGGATATTCACATTTAAATCGATACAAATATCGTTGTCTAATACTATATTCCTTTCGGCTGTTGGGTTTGTTTCCCGATAGAAGAAAAGTAGCTTATGAATCGAAGGCTCATTTTAAAGAATGAGAGTGCTTTCTATTTTCAGATCAAGTGAATAAAAGTGCAAACATAAGCCAGAAGAGGTTCGAAATGGATTATGTCAGGCTTGATGTTTTTTTGTAAGTCATCTGAGTGATGTGTCGCACTAAATTAATGGATCATTAATAAATTCAATTGGATGGATGTGAAATACTAGATGCACTATTTTTTTACCGAATAATTACCGAATATGGATATCATAATTTATTTTGTAACTAATTGACCAAGATTGTTGTCTTTTCAATATATTTATGGCTGTACTATTTAGCCTTTAATAAATCCATTTATTAGAATGAGTGTTTCTAACGATGGAATATGATTAACCAAATATTTATTAGAATATGAGACAATATCTACCTTACCTTCTGGTAATCTTACTCTTTCCTTGTATCCAAAAGAATCTTTCTGCACAAGAGAAATTTGTGACAGGAGAATTAATGATACAACTAGAGAATCTGAATGCCACTGATTCAGATGTAATCAAAAAACTTGAACAGGATTTTTCGAATTCAAATCTGAAGGCGATACGACTTCTTTCCAAAAGAAAGAAAATATGGTTGTTTTCTTTTGATGAAAATAAAACGGGGAATAGTGATTTTCTGTCACTAGTTAAAAAGCATTCCATGGTTGATTTGGCCCAATTTAATCATCAATTGGAACCCCGGGAATTGACCGAGTATTTCCCCAATGATACGCAGTTTGATGATCTTTGGAATTTGCATAATACCGGACAAACCGGAGGTGTTGAAGATGCTGATATCGATGCTCCGGAGGCCTGGGGTATTACAACCAGTGGAACAACAGTTCTGGGAGATACTATTGTTGTGGCTATTGTTGACGGTGGTGTGGATACAACCCACGAGGACTTATTCATGTGGAGAAACTATGCCGAAATTCCTAATAATGAAATAGATGATGATGGAAACGGTTATGTTGATGACTTCTGGGGTTGGAATGCATACGATCACAACGGGAGCATTCCTGCTTATGATCATGGTACGCACGTGGCCGGTACAGCTGCTGCTATAGGAGATAACGATATGGGTGTTGCTGGAGTTCATTATAATGCACAGACCATGGCTATTGCAGCTTCATCTACGAATGAAAGTACTGTTGTTGAAGGTTTATCCTATATCCTGGAAATGCGAACTCTTTATAATGAATCTAATGGTACTCAGGGAGCTTTTGTCGTTGCAACAAATGCTTCTTTTGGTGTGAACTATGGAGATCCGGACAATTATCCAATTTGGGAGGGCTTGTACGTATCCCTTGGAGAACAAGGGGTCTTAAATGTGGGGGCGACTGCTAATAAAGATTGGGATATTGATGTGGTTGGTGATGTGCCTACAGCTTTTGAAACCGATTATATGATTTCGGTAACCAATACTAAGGATAATGATGTCAAGCACGGTTTAGCTGGATATGGTCGTACAACTATCGATATAGGAGCTCCTGGAACAAATGTATATTCAACACGTCCGAGTAATAATTATGGAAAAAAGACGGGCTGTTCTATGTCTGCTCCTCATGTTTGTGGTTCGATAGCAATGTTATATGCAGCTGCCGATGAAGAACTGATGGAGTTGTACAAGGTTGATCCTGCTGCTGTTGCAATAATGATGCGAAAATATATTTTGTACAACAGTGATCCAAATGAATCTCTTGAAGGAAAAACGGTTTTCGGTAGAAGGCTGAACTTGCATCAGGCGATTCTTGCAATGGATGATCCTATCGTTGATCCTTCCATGGTCTTTGAGCCGGAAGCAATATATCATTTCATGGCCATAGATCGTGTTGATACTTCAGCGTATCTTATACACAATGCCGGACAGGGAACGATAAATTATCAATTAGAGTTTGGTCAAAATAGTGACTGGTTAGGAGCTGTTGATACAATGGCTACAATATATTCGGAACAGCCCGGTTTGATGCAATTAGTTTTTAATTCTAATGGTCTGGATGTAGGAAACTATCAAACGACCCTTACAATCAATGGAACTGCCGGAACTTTGGAAATTCCCGTCTATCTTGAAGTTGATTTACTTGATGTGAATAATCCGGTAGCAGTACCTGAGTTGAAAGTTAATATGCATCCAAATCCTTTTGTTGATAATCTATTTATGACAATGCAAGGATTAGATGATGCCGGGGCTAATATACAGGTGTTTGACCTTACTGGGAAATTAGTAATGGAACAGCGAGCAAAGACTTCTACTTTCATATGGGATGGAACTGACCGAAATGGTAGTTTTGTTCCTAAGGGACTGTATTTTATTCGCGTAATATCTGGTAATGATACTGCGACCCGGAAAGTAATTCGTGAATAGATTTTGAACATTTAAACAGATAATATTTGGGACACGCAACTGCGTGTCCCTTTTTTTATGAAAATTATAATGTAACCTGCTTCCATTTGCCTTTCCTGAAAAGATAAATCCCGATTAGAGTCATTATACTCTCTGCAATAATAATTGCAACAAAGACTCCTTGTTCCTCCATGCCAGCAAATTTGGCAAGGGCATAGGCCACCGGGATTTCTATTAGCCAGAAACTGATAATGTTGATCCGGGTTGGCGTTTTAGTATCACCAGCACCGTTAAATGATTGCACCACAACCATACCAACACCGTAAAACAGAAAGCCATAACTGATAATCCTCAAAGAAGATCGTGCGCTGATTAAGACTCCTTCTGAACTCCCTGACTCAATGAATGGAGCTACAAACACATCAGGGAACAGTACAAAAAAGAGGCCTATAGTTCCCATAATCATCAGGTTAATACGGGATGAATACCAAACGGCACGTTCTGCCCGATCAGGTTTTCGTGCTCCCAGGTTTTGACCAACAAGAGTAGCAGCTGCATTACTAATACCCCATGAGGGTAAAAGTGCAAATATGATTAACCGGATTCCAATGGTGTATCCTGCAACAGCATCTGTTCCAAAAGAAGAGATTATGCGAACAAGAAATATCCAGCTTGAAGTCGCAATCAGGTGTTGCATTATACCACCTGCTGAAATATCAAGGATTTGTCTGATAATGTCGAATTTAATCTTCAGGTGTTTCTTCAGGATTTTCACCCGGTAATTACCTCTGGTTAGAAGATAAATTTGGTAAAGGACGCCAATGCCACGACCGGTATTAGTGGCGATAGCTGCTCCTGTAATACCCAGTTCTGGGAAGGGACCAATTCCAAATATGAGCAAGGGATCAAGAATGATATTCAATGCATTCGCATAAAATAATACTCTCAACGAAATCATTGCATCACCCGAACTTCTGAAGATTGCATTCATGATAAAGAGTAACATGATAATGATGTTACCGCCAAGCATGATTGAGGTGTAGGTTGAATATTCTTCTACTATTATATCGCTGGCACCCATCAGACGAAGTAGATCCGAAGCATATATTGCGCCGGGAATAGCTATAATTAATGAGGCTGCAATACCTGTTAGGATAGCTTGAAAAGCGGCTTGAGAAGCTCCTTCCCGGTTCTTTTCTCCAATTCTTCGTGATACAATTGCTGTAGTTGCTGTGGCAAATCCAACTGCAACTGAATACACAATTGTTATTATAGCTTCAGTGAGGCCAACTGTAGCTACAGCTTCTGCGCCTAACCTTCCAACAAAATAAATATCGACTATTGCAAAGATAGATTCCATGATCATTTCCAATACCATTGGAATAGCCAGTAAAAACATAGCTTTTCCCAGTCTGATTTTAGTGAAATCCTGCTCAGTACCTTTGATTGCATCCCAGAAATTCCGTCTGAGACTTTGTAGTCTTGAATCCTTGGTTTCTCTGATTTTTGGTTTTATATGGTTTAATTTCGCCATTTTCGTTTTCGTTTATGATGATGCAGTGAATAAGATGAATTACAGTTTATTACTGTTTGAAATTGTGTACATGTATATAACATGCCCTGTGTGACAACAATCTTTGTGTTCATAGTTTTTCCTCCGAAACATTAATGATTAATAAATAATAATGAAAAATTGTGCGGGATTCCCGCATAGATTATGATTAGTAACCGAATAATAAAACGGTTTTACTAAAGGACGATATAGGTAATTAACTTCATATTCGTATGACTTGAATGCAAATGTATGAAAATTAATTAATAAAGGCTTCGGTCAACTTTTGATTTTTGACGAAATTTGATGAATCCTATGAGAAAAGTCAGACTTTGTATCTTACTCATCGCTTTGAAAAGCCTTAATCTTTTACTTTTTTGTAACTTGAGAAAAATTTTTAAGAACACTTTTGAATCTTTAGATCACCCCCTATGAGTTTTATAAATAGATTGATCATGCTGTCTTTCTTATTAGGATTGCTTTCCTGCAAAGAATCAGTAATCGTCAAAGAATCGTATAATCCTGTTGATTTTGTAAATCCTTTGGTTGGAACACAGAGTTCTTATAAGCTTTCCAATGGGAACACCTATCCGGCGATCGCTTTACCCTGGGGGATGAATTTCTGGACTCCGCAAACAGGGAATTGGTCTGGTTGGTTGTATCAATACCAGGCGGAAACCATCCGGGGATTTCAACAATGTCATCAACCCAGTCCATGGATTGGAAATTATGGGTGTTTTTCTTTATTTCCGATTACCGGAGAGCCTATCATTGATGGAGAAAAGCGGGCTTCCGTATTTAATCATAAGAATGAAATATCAAAACCTTATTATTATAGTGTCTTACTTGATAATTACAATGTAAAAACAGAAATCACACCCACTGAAAGAGCTTCCGTTTTTCGATTTACATTCCCTGAACATGAGAGTTCTAATGTCCTGATTGACGGTGTTGGTGGAGGTTCTTGGGTGAAGATTTTTCCAGAAATGCGGAAGGTTACCGGATATGTCAAAAATAATAATGGAGGGGTGCCAGATAATTTTGCCAATTATTTTGTGGTTTTATTTGATAAGGATTTTAAAGGATTTGGTGTTTGGGAAGATGGTGAATATATTGAAGGAGTGGAGGCTGTTGGCGAGCATAGTGTTGGTTATATTCATTTTGAGACTGAACAAGGTGAGCAAATTCAAGCCAAAGTGGCATCATCATTTATTAGTATTGAACAAGCCGAGCTTAACCTAAAACGTGAAATTGGAAGTCTCGATTTTGATGCCATTAAACAGGCAGGTGAGAATTTGTGGAATCATGAATTAAATAAGGTGAAGGTTCATGGAGGAACAGTAGAGCAAAAGCAAAATTTTTATACAGCACTCTATCGTACTTTGTTATTCCCCAGAAAGTTTTATGAATTGGATTCTGCAAGAAATATCATCCATTTCAGTCCATACGATGGAAAGATTCATGATGGATACATGTTTACTGATAATGGATTCTGGGATACTTTCCGCGCAGTGTTCCCTTTCTTTTATCTGATGTATCCGGAGCACACCAATCATGTCATGCAGGGGCTTGTGAATACATATAAGGAAAGTGGATGGCTACCCGAATGGGCAAGTCCGGGGCATCGGGATTGTATGATAGGATCTAATTCAGCATCCATTATTGCTGGTGCATACTTAAATGGTGCTACTGACTTTGATGTTGAAACAGCTTATGAAGCTATACTGAAAAACTCAGAAGAACAGGGTCCTATAGAGTCAGTTGGTAGAGCAGGAGGGAAGGAGTATAATAAACAGGGATATGTACCTTGTGATATTGGGGTGAACGAAAGTGCTGCCAGAACGTTAGAATATGCATATGATGATTATGCTATTATGCAATTGGCGCAGGCTTTAAAGAAGCCTGAACCGGATATCAGCATATTTGCTCAAAGAGCTGGATATTACAAGAATATTTATGATCCTTCAGTTGGTTTTATGAGAGGTAGGAAGCAAAATGGTTCCTGGTTGGTTCCATTTAATGAATTTTCGTGGGGCGGTGTATTCACAGAGGGAAGTACATGGCACTACAGTTGGAGTGTTTTTCAGGATCCCATAGGCCTAAAGTCTTTGTTTGGTGGTGACCAGGCTTTTGTTGATAAACTTGATGCAATATTCAACACACCGGCAGAGGCTGAATTTGGTTATTATGGTTTCGAGATTCATGAGATTACAGAGATGAAACGTTTGAATATGGGGCAATATGCTCATGGTAATCAACCAATTCAACATGCATTGTATTTGTATAATTGGACTTCTCAGCCATGGAAAGGTCAGAAATTACTTAGACGTGTGATGGATGAATTGTACCATCCAACTCCCGATGGATTGTGCGGGGATGAGGATAATGGTCAAACATCAGCATGGTATGTGTTTTCTGCAATGGGCATGTATCCTGTTAATCCGGTAAGTGGTGAATATGCTTTTGGTTCTCCATTATTCGATTTGGTTGAGTTGAAGCTCGAAAATGGAAATATTTTCAATATTCAGGCATGTGGAAGTTCTACCGAACATCCATATATAAAGTCTGTTTCTGTAAATGGACATTCATATGAAGGAAATTTTGTAAGTAGAAAAACTATTTGGAATGGAGGGAACCTGGTTTTCGATATGTCTTCTGTTCCAAATAAAAAGCGAGGAACTATATCTGAAAATTGGCCATTTTCAATGTCACAAAAGGAGTTTTGCTCTCCTCCATATCTTAATGAAGCAAATACTACATTTACAGATAGTATTCTGGTAGATCTAAAGTGTGTTCAAGATGAGACTAATATTTGGTACCGATATAAAACCGGTCGATATGATACAACATTCAAAACTTTTAAGGACGCATTTTATATTCATGAATCGGCTCTTATTGAAGCATATTCGGTTTCTGGAATGAGTGATCCGGGACCGATTGTAGAAATTGCTTTTGAAAAACTGGAATATTATGATGCAGTTGAAAATACAGAATCGAGAAATGGAGCAAAATATAAGTATTATACAGGTGAGTTTAATTCTGTTGATGAGCTAAGTTTACATACAAGAACTGGAATCATTGATGAGCCCGGTATTCATGTTTCCAGATTCGAAGATAAGTGTGGATTTTTCTTTGAGGGATTTATTGATGTTCCACAAGATGGATTGTATAAGTTTTATCTGACTAGTGATGATGGTAGCAGATTATATATACAAAATCAGGTTGTGGTGAATAATGATGGCAGGCACGGTGCACTGACAAAGTGGGGTCAGATAGCTCTGCGTAAAGGCAAGCATCCTTATAGGTTGAAATATTTTGAAAATGTTGGTGATGAGATGCTAATGGTGGAGTGGGAGAGTGCCGTGATTGATCGTCAGGTGATCCCCGTGAAGTATTGGTGTTATTAGAAATTTAGAAGAAAAATTCAGGATATTGGTTAGTTGAAAATCATAAAAGATATAGTTGTCGATTCGAAATATTAGGAAAGCAATAGGAAGTGCTTTCCTTCAATATATCCCCGGCTTTGAAGAAAATGACATATTTCCATCCTGATGATTTCATGCTTCATGTAAACAAGAATGAACATTTGAGATGCAGTAGGGATATCCTCATAATAGATGATATCCTTGTCCAGTTGTCTGGTTTTCTTAATATCGATATATGCACAGACCTCAACTCCATATGCTTTTAATAATCCTGCACGATTTCGTGAAATGCGACTGGCGCCCCAAATAGCCACCTGAGGATGGTGTGGATTATTTTGTTGTAAGTGTTTTGCAAGGTATTGAGTCTTTATTTTATAAAAGGCATCATCTGAATAAATGGGGTGTGTACGTGTTAATCGGTTATCCGAATCAAACCATTTTAAGACTTTAATTGGAAGTTTATGGATCCGAACACCAGCATTCATCCAACGTAACCACAATTCATAATCTTCCGGGAAATCACCATTTTGGTACATCCCATGTTTGTCAGCACATGTTTTTCGCCACATAGCTGTTGGATTTACTATCGGGGACTCAATAAATCGACTGACTTTTATCTGTTCATCTGAACAAATTGAATTAACCCAATTAACATAACGGGCAAAACCTTTCGTGTTTTGGTGATGTCCTACATATTCAACCAAACCGGAAACTACATCATAATCCGGGTTGTTGTCTAAGAACCGAACTTGTTCTTCTAGTCTGTTGGGGTATGCCCAATCATCGGCATCCATTCTGGTGATGTAGGCTCCCTGAGCAATTGCCGATCCTGCATTGGAAGCATAAACAACACCTTGCTGAGGTTCAGATATCAGTTGAAAACGAGGGTCAGTTTTTAACTGATTCTCTGCAATTATACGGGTTTTACTATTCGAATTATTATCAATCAATATACACTCAAAATCCACAAGTGATTGATTAGCGATGCTTTCGATTGCTCTTTCAAGTGTTCCTTCTGATTTATAGAAAGGAAGTATAACTGATATTTTGATAGTCTTGTTTATTACTGTATCGAATTAAATTGACTGCAAGTTTACGAAAAATGAGCATTTTTTTTAATTGGTGTTAAAATTGTATCCAAAATATTCAATGTCTCGCCTACATTTTTCAGCAACAAAATTAATACTCTTTTGAGTGTAAAAATTTTTGTAGTCTGAATTTGTCTCATTTAGGTGAGGGATTTGAACGTCAGATATGCCAATGTGTTGTAATATTTCATAAAGATCATTTTCAAAATTTTCAAATCGACCAATTTTATTAACCCATATTTTATTTGCGTAATCGCATATATAATCCAGTTGATTAAAATGGAAATAGGGTGATGTGGTATTTTTTAGATCAAACTCAAGGTCTGTCAGGAATTGGGTAAAATGATGATTGTTGATTTGTTGAGATTTACCACTCGTTTTTTTAATCAAAGAAAACCATGAAAAAATCCGATCCCAAGGGTTTCGGACGAATGCAAAACTGAAATAGTTGTTATATTGCCTTAATAATTCTCTTGGTATAGTTTGTGTATTATCATGTTGGGGTAGTATGTTGTATTCACCATTTAGTTTATCCTGTAATATATATCTAATGGAAGTGCCACCTGTCCTCTGGATATGGATGAAAATAATTTTCTTTTGATGAGATATGATCATACTTTAAGTGTTAGATATCGAAGATAGTAAAATATTACTTTTCCATGTATGTAACAGTACGTTTATTTAACCTTGATTGTAATCAAAATCTGATTCAGAAGGATTATGCTTGGTGTGTTGACTATCCTATCTCTTTTGGTTACCCCAACAAGAGATAAGTCAAGGGTATTATGACTTATCTCTTGTTGTAATAACGTGAATTCTATTGTGTCAATACTGACACCCGACTTCCTCTTTCTTTATAGTCAAAGGATTTTAGCTTGACTGTTCCGCTAACAGCAACAGGTAGCGTAAATAGCTCAGAATCAATGGTAGGGTTGCTGCCATCCAGAGTGTATCTTATTTCTAAGCCTGGATAGGCTACATTAGCATATAGAATACCATCTTTAATAATCGCTCCAGGTAAAGGGATTCTGAAATTTACATTGGCAAGGGCTAGTCGCTTTAATTCCTTTTGTCCTAGTGAATTAGCAAATGTGTTCCATTGTTTTTCTAATATTTGACTTCTTTTTTTCGGGTGTGGGTATATTGTCCATATAGGTACTGGATTCCAAGCCCGTTCAGCCAGTCCAAGCATTTTTGGGAATACCATGTACTCCATCAATTCTTGGTCTTTGGCTACCTCTGTCCAAATTAAACCTTGTATACCACGGATGTTTTTCTTGCCAATTTCAGTCAGGTGTTCAAAATTATCTTTGTAACTAGAGATGTCAATAGGATGTCCCATGTTGTCAAATCCAGCAGATAGCAAAACATTGTAGGGGGTGAATTCAAATGCTTTTCGGGTATCTGTGAAGTTACCCCAATAGTAACCGGGTTCGAGAGGATCTTTGGTGTAGGCCATGTCGAAATATAGGTTGGTTACAGAATTGAGTACAATGGGGTAACCAGCATTGGCGATTTTATATCCCAGGTCTTCAGCGCCCCAACCCCACATGTTGTTCCAAATAAAAGGAATAAAGTGTTGATCTGAAAAATCCGGGTTTACTTTTTTTGTGATGGAATTATCATGCTTTATTTCTTCCATGGCAATTTCTTCCCATCCAGCAATACTGATGTGATGCTGCTCAAGAATTCCACTGAAACGTTGTAAAAAATATGCCTTTAAATCCTGGGTGCTATTTATTTTGTTATTTGTTTCTATTAATTTCCGTGCAACTGGAGATTCTTCCCAAACACCATTTGGAACTTCATCGCCTCCAATATGAATAGTTTTTAAGGTCAGACCTGCATCCTGATAACTGTATGCCAGACTTTCCACTACGATTTCAAGAAATTTATAGGTTGACTCTAATGCTACATTAACTACATTGTCAGTGAAATTCTGAACAGAACGGTATTTTGATTGATCCTCGAAATCAGTGAGTAAGCAGGCTGTTGCATGAAGGGTATCTCCTCTATGAATAAATTTCTCATATCTGGCTTCCATAGCCTTTATCGCTGCACGCGCATGGCCGGGTACATCAATTTCGGGTATGATTTCGATATTTCGGAAGGCTGCATATTTCAAAATTTCAACAAAATCACGTTGGGTATAAAAACCATTTCCATTTGGATTGGATTTAAATGGCCCGGAACCATAGGCTGGTAACATTTTTGAAGCATCAGCTGAATGGGAGCGGAATCCACCAGTCTGGGTTAATTCGGGTAACTCAGGGATTTCAATTCGCCAACCTTCGTCATCGCAAAAGTGTAAATGCAACTTATTTAATTTGTACATCCCCATCAAATCCAGCATTTTGAGAAGGCCCTCTTTTGACTTGAAGTTACGGGCGATATCAACGTGCAGACCCCGATATTCCATTCCCGGTGAATCATGTACTTCAAGACAAGGAATTTCAATATTATTTTGAACAGAATCAGACACAGGGAACAAGGCTTTTAGGCTCTCTATTCCATAGAAGATTCCAGCGCGATGACCGGCCTTTATTTTAATTTGTTTTGAAGATACAGTTAGTTGATAATCTTCTGTACTTGCTTCAATATCCTCTACTTCAATTACAATTGTATTTTCTTCTTTTGGTTCGGATGAGTATCTTAATTTTGTTTCTATTTGCGTTTCAATGGATACATTTAAATAGCTTCCAAGTTCTTCATCATCAGAATATATACGTGTTGATGGTGTGATGTTGAAATGACCGGCTTTCTTGTCAAGTTTATTTGGTACGGGTATTATTGGGTGAATTTGGTCATGATCCAAAACCGAAATTTTTTCATTTTGTTTATATCTCAACTCGGGTGTTGGTATTTCAAGGATATCATCCTGATTGCGGTTAGTTTGCTGTTTTGTCGTAAACATTCCAACTTCAGGATCACCAATTAAAACTGGCTTTTGCTCAATTCCGTTTTCATTCTCATAAACAATATAGAAACCTGCTGGGGCGTCACTGTTCTTAATGGCCCAGTAATCAGATATCATTTTTATACTAAAAGTTTCTCCTGACCGAAGTCCTGAGAAGCTCTCTTTTGGTTCCAGTTTAAAGAAATCTCCGTTGATATGACTCACTGAACAAGTTCCTTCAACTTTTTCCGGATGGATAAATCGACAAAAGTTGAAATAGATAGCCCATCCGGATTCCGGCAAGTCTGATGTACTATTATTTGTAATGGTTAGTGTCGATTTACACAAGGCCTCTCCTCTGTAGTTGTTCGAATCGAGGTGCCATACGATGCTAAGTTCTTCACTCTTTTGAGAATATGAAGAATCAGAACAAGAGTTTAAACAAATGAAACATGTTGAGAATAAGAATAATAACAGCCTATACATTTTGATGAATTTAGGTTTGTTGAATGAAAAGCAATAATAGTACGAAAATTCCAGATATTTTTACTTTTGCATGAACAAACACCCCCGGATATGACAGTATTAAAGAAATATGCAGCTCTAACGTCTGTAAAAAACATCTACAAGAAGGAAGTTAGAGAAACCATGAGTATATGTGAAAAACCAAAGGATATTATTCGAAAAGAAGACCTTGATCACTTACCACTTCCACTTCAGAATTATATAGAATCATGTGGGTGGATTGGGAAGGAGCGTATTCATAATTATAAAATCAATTTTGACGGAGAAATGAAAATGGGACTGGATAAGAAATGGATTGCAATAAAATCTGAGCAATATAATTTCTTCCTCCCTGTTACACGGTTGTTTCACATTAAAAGTTTTCCCATTGCTGGGATCGATACCTATATTGGCGGAAAAGGAAATATGCTCATCAAATTGTTTTCAAGAATTAAAGTAGTTGATGAAAAGGGGCCCGAAATGGATGTTTCGGAACTTGTAACCTTTTTTGATGATACTTGTATATTTGCAGCTGGCGCCCTTCCTTTTATTAATATTAAGTGGGTTGAAATTGACAAAAATACAGTTGAGGGGACGATTGAAGATGAGGGAATGAAAGTGACGGGTAGACTTCTTTTTAATGAAAGTCATGAACTGATTAATTTTATAACTCATGATCGATACTATTCTGAAAATGGAAACCATAGAAGGATTCCCTGGTCCACACCATTAAAGGATTACAAAGTAATTAATGGTATTAAGGTTACTACTTATGGTGAAGGAGTTCATCATTTACCAGAGAAGGAATTTGTGTATGCTCGTTTTAGGGTGAAGGATATTGAATACAATAAAACCGGGCTGAAGATCTAAATATTCATCCCTTTAAAATTATTGCCGAATTTGTTTTAGTGTGTTTTTTAATATCTTAAAAATGAGGGTGTAATTATGGTGAATAATATGCTAAGGATCGATTGTTTACTACCTGTTAATTATTTTTTTGTGAAAAGCGTTCAAATGGCTTTCAATTTTAAACCATGTAATAATCAAAATTTCTTTAGATTTGGTCTTTCTAAATAACCAAATACCTTAGTAAAAATGAAATTTTATATTCCTTTATTAGTGATGACATGGTTGCTGATTGGTTGCACGAACCAAGGCTCTAAATCCAAAATAATAATTTCTGGAACTGTTGAAAATTCAAATCTAAACGAGGTTCTTCTTAGTGTTAATAACAAAACTCTTAAAAGGGAAGTTAAAAACGGTGAATTTAAGTTCGTACTTCGTGATATTGAAACTGCTTTCATGACTATAAAGGCTAAAAATGAATATAGATTGTATGCAGAAGATGGTGATCATATTATTCTAAATATCGGAGACACCAGAAGAGCGATATCCTTTTCAGGTAATGGTTTCGAAGAAGCTAAATATATGAAAGATCGAATGCAGCTTTGGGTTAATAACGGTATGGTTAACCAAAGATTATTCGAAAAGAAACTGTTTACGATGGATTTTAGCGCTTTTAATAACAAAGTAACTGAACTATACGATAAGCAGATTGCTCTTTTGGAGGAATATGTTGCCCAATACGAGGGCTTTAATCCTGATTTTGAACAGATGGATCGTAAAGTCATCAGGTATCGTAAGTACTATCAGCTTTTTAAATACCCTGAACTTTATCAAAAGTATAATGGAGAAAAAGCAGACCTTCCTGCTGATTATTATGATTTTGTTGGAAATGTCTACACTGGAGATACAAGTCTGTTTGAGATGAATGAGTATAAAAGTGTTGTCATATCTTTTCTTGAATATGAAACAGAAAAGCTAACAGGCCCTTTTGAAAATATTTCTGAGATCGAGGCTATAAAAGCAAGATATGATGTGATTAAAAACAAAATGGAACCCAGTAAGCTTTCCTGGAACCTGTCTTTTGGTTTACTTAATACGTATATAGGTAAAAATGGAACTGAAGATATTCAGGATCTTTATTCAGACTTTATTGAGAGTTGTAATGATACAAATATTATTAATCGTATTAAGACCATGCATGATTCCTGGAATCATTTACTGAAAGGGGAAAGTGCTCCTGAATTTAGCATGGAGAATCTTCAGGGTAAGAATGTTAAGTTATCTGACTATAAAGGCAAGCTTGTTTATATAATGCTTTGGGCATCCTACAATCCAAGTCATAAGCGTGAATTTCCTAAGTTATCTGAACTGATTAATTCTTACTCTCATCCCGATCTTCAATATCTAACTGTTTCGAAGGATACTAATATGAAGAAATGGAAATCAGTTTTGGAACAATATGGGATCAATATCCAAAATCTCGTAACAAAAGGGACAAAGCATCCATTCCTGGATGATTATAACGCTCATCGTTTACCTCGTTACATTTTAATTGGAAAAGATGGGAAAATCATTGATGCATGTGCTCAGAGTCCTGACAAAATTCAAGATCAGCTAAAAGAATTATTGCAATAATATAATTACGGAGAAACTCTATTGTGAAAAATGAAATGATGTAGTTCAATAATTCATTCGATAATTCCAAAAACTTCCTTTAAGTCAGATATTATGATCTGTCTTAAAGGAAGTTTTTTTGTTTTTACATTGTTCTTTTGAATCTACTCTAAACTAGTAATATATAATCGTTGTCCTGTTTTTGTCCTGATGAAGAAAAGGTGAAGTCCCTGTTTTGTCATTGCTACTTTTTTTTGAATTTTATTCACACCATTCATATTTGCAATTCCTAAAACGAGCTATGATACGAAAATCATAAAAGTGAGTTTAGGTGTAAAGTTCCTCGCCAAAATGGTTAGGCAAAAGAGTCGAGCCATTTTGGCAACCTATTAAACTGGATCTACAACCATAAATTATAAAAAATTGTATATGAATAGATTGATTTTTACACTGAGCCTTATCATAGGCTTGTTTGCAAATGTTGAACTGAATGCTCAGGGAGTTGAGCGTAATTTGGTAATTGTTGAAGATTTCACCGGAACATGGTGTGGGTATTGCCCTGCTGCAGCTCAAGGTTGTGATGACTTGGTACATAATGGACATCCTGTAGGTGTTATAGCATATCATTCAGGAGATGACTATGCTACAGTTGAAGCTGGTGAGCGTATTGGTTATTATGCTGTGGAAGGTTTTCCAACAGTTAGAATCAATGGTAGTGAAGAAATTGTTGGTGGTGCAAGTACTGGTACGATGTATTCATCATATCTTCCAGTAGTAGATTCTATAATGGAAGTGTTAACTCCTCTTGCGTTGGAAATGACGAATACAGATTTTTCTGCAAACAGTTTTACTGCTCAGGTTGATATGGAAGCGGTTGATGCAATTGATTCTGAAAACCTGTTTTTATTTGCTGCTATTACTGAATCTCATCTTCCTGAGGTTTGGGGGCCTTTATATGAAGTGAATTTCGTAGAACGTCAGATGTTTGCTGGTGCAAATGGTACTGCTGTTGATTTGACGAGTCAAACAACACAAAGTATTGATATTGAATTTGATCTTGATGATTCATGGAACCCTGAATTATGCGAAGTTGTTGTTTTTGTTCAGGATACCGCTACAAGAGAAATCTATAACGCTGCAAAGGTTAGTGTTGCTGAATTGACAGACTATGCTGACATTACAATCAGTGTTCAGGATGAAAACGGTAATGCTCTTAGTAACGCTGAAGTTGTTTTTGGTGATAATGAAGGTACTACAGGTGCTAGTGGTGCATTTGTAATTGAAGATGTAGAACCAGGTGTATATGTTTACACTGCAAGCTGTGATGGCTTCCTTCCGGGATCAATCAGCTACAAAGTTGTACAGGTTGATAATGAAGTTGTGGTTATTCAGTTACTGGAAGCTACTCTTGTTTTGAATGAAGATTTTGATGACCCTGTGGGTTGGGAACATCAAGGTGATGGTGCTGAGAACTGGATGATCAAAGAATCGAATGCAGCAGGTGGAATTGTTCCTGAATTGTTCTTCAGTTGGTCTCCTGAAATGGTTGGGCAAGCAGATTACCTTTCTCCAATGATTGATCTTAGTACTATGGATAATGCTACATTGGTTATGAAGCATGTTGTTAATGATTATGCTGGTGATGGCTATTTTTTAAATATTCAGGCTAGTACCGATGGTGATAATTGGGATATTATTTGGGAAATGAATTCTCCAGAGAATATTGGACCTGAGATGTTAACAATTGTACTTTCAAATGCGTATGTGCAAGCAGGACAAATTCAATTAAAATTCCGTTTTGACGGGAATTCATACCAAATCAATTATTGGGCAATCGATGATCTTTGGATTGTAGAAGACCTTTATGAAAATGTTGAGAAAACAAGTCTTGACCTTGTTAGTGTTTATCCAAATCCTGCTTCTGATTTTCTTCAGATTAAAGGTGTTGATAAGTCAAATGTGAAAATATATAACACAAGTGGACAACTTGTATGCGAAAAAGAATTGGTTTCAGAAAATGAGATGATTAATATCTCTGACCTGAAGGCTGGAACTTATATTCTTAGAGCTGAAAAAGATAATGTGTTCTATTCTACTAAATTTGGTGTTCAGTAGTTTGTTTCTCATAATAAATAATGACACATTATAGTTAGGTTTCGTGACCACCTCTGGTATTGGAGGTGGTCTTTTTTTATATCTCCTGAATGTGGATCGTTAGGTTCTTTTTAGCCCCACTTAATCCCATTTTCTTTCTTAATCGTGTTCTCGCCTTTTCGATTGCAGAAGCACTTTGACCGGTGATAGATGATATTTCCTTGCTATTTAGTCCTAATCGGAGAAAAGCACATAGCCGAATTTCATTCTGAGTAAGATCTTGATATCGATGAAGTAAAGACTCATAAAATGAAGGCTGAACTTCTTTGAAGCGTAATTCGAATTCCTTCCATAAGTTTTGATTCGCATCTTGCGCAAGATCATTTATGATATTATTGATGACCTGATCGTTAAATTCAACTTGATTTTGCTTAAGTGTATTGGTAGTGCTTCTTATCAAATTGTTCTGTTGGTTTAGAACCAGGACTTTTTGTGTTAACTCTCTGTTTTTATGCTCCACTTCGCAATTCAATTTTTTATTTTGAATTAGCGTTTTATTGAATTTCTTCCTGAGAAAAATGTACAGAACAATAGATATCAAACCAATGCTCAATGAGATGATTATCAGAATAAGTTTGTGAATACTACTTTTTTGATGTTCGATTTCAAGTAATTGTTCTTTTTCCCGGAATTGCATCTCAGCATTGAGCTGAGTAATTTCATTAAGATACTCCTCATTATAAATGGAGTCGTGAAGTATGTGATACTTTTCTTTAAATATGAATGCTTTTTTGTAGTCACCGGCTAATGAATAGGATTGATACAAGTATTTATATGCCTCTGGTAATAAAAGGTCGTGGCCCGAAGCATGAGCTAGGTTAATAGCCTGTTGCAGGTGTGTAATCGCAGAATCTGCTTGCTTTATTTTTAAATAGTAAGCCCCTTTTTCTGTGTAGATCAGACAAGAGTATGTTGTTGAATTTAGTTCTTTGACAATGTCGTTTGCCTTGTCCAAATATGTTTTGGCTGTTTCTATATCTGTTTTCGACCTGATTTTCCATAAGCTAACATTTACATCAACAAGATAGAGTTTTGCGTCCAATTGTTCAAAAATGTCTTTTGCCTGCCGATAATAGTCTGAAGCCAGATCATCCTGATTCTGTAAAGCATAAAGTTGCCCAACCTGCATGTACATTCGGGCTTTTTTCTGTCGGTTTCCAGCCAATTCATATTCTGATATTGCCATTTCCAGGTATCTGAGATATGATTCGTAATTCTTCCGTAGTTTGTAATTTAGGCCGATATTAGAATAACAGCATGCAATGCCTCCATGATTATTTTGAGTTTGGTATATACTTAGTGCTTGTTCAAAATACTTTAAGGCATCACGTAGTTTTCCGTCCGTTTGATAGAGTACCCCGTGATTAATTAAGATTCCGACTATCTCGGATTTGTCCTCAATTATTTGATATTTTTCCAGGGCCAAATCATAATAATATTCTGCTGAGTCTTTTAATCCCTGCCATAGGCTCAATGTACCCAATCCATTATATATTTTTGCCAGAGCGGTGTTCGTATTCTTCTCATTTGGTATGGTTAATTCAATGAGTTTGTGGTAATACCTTCGTGAGAGGTCAAATTTGCCCAAATGTTGTGCCTCCTCTGACAAAATCTTCAGAGAATAAATTTTAAGCTTGTTATTTCCGGATGCCGTGGCTAGCGTGTCCAGCCTGGATGCTATTTCGAATATCTCAACGGATGATAAATTCTCAGAATTTTCAAGCTGGGATTTTAACCAGATGGTATCTGAATAGATCGTTGTTGACGCATTGTGGTGATTACTTAATTGAGTATTATCAAAAGTATTTATACCGAATAGAAATGATGGTATAACTAACAACAGCATCATGCATTTTGTCCTGATCATATTCTTGTTTCTGTGTTTTTAGTACAAAGGAGTGTGTTTTGTTCTAAATGGTTGCAAATGTTACTATGTGCCATGGGGTTTGTTGTGCCTTTTTAATATCGCAAAATGAGAAGAATAAGGTGTGATTAGGTTTAAGTTACGTTGTTTTATAACCATTTTTCCGAATAAAATATATAACATTTATTTCCCCAGAATTCACTATCTTAGTATGGATGTCTAACCTAAATCATACGATTATGCCTGAAAAAATTAAGCTCTATCAGATTGATGCCTTTACCGATAAGGTGTTTAGTGGCAATCCTGCAGCCGTTATGATTTTGAATGAATGGCTGGATGAGGAGATTATGCAGAAGATCGCATCTGAAAACAATCTTGCAGAAACAGCATTTGTGGTGAAGAAAGGTCAAGATTTTGAAATTCGTTGGTTTACTCCTGCCGTTGAAGTTGATTTGTGTGGGCATGCGACTCTTGCATCTGCCTATGTTCTATTTAAATATTTTAATTACAGAGAAAATAAAATTGATTTTCTTTCAAAATATAGTGGATTGTTAACGGTAGAAAAACAAGGGGATAAACTGACATTGGATTTTCCGACTGATACATTGAATGAAGTTAAAACGCCTCATAAGTTGGTGAATGCTTTTGGGAAAACTCCCGATGTGACCTATAAAGGGAAAACAGATTATATGTTGGTTTTCTCTTCACAAAAGCAAATAGAGAGTTTGCATCCAAATTTTGAAGAATTAGCTTCTATCGGTGGTCGTGGTATTATTGTTACAGCTCCTGGTGATACGGCCGATTTTGTATCACGTTTTTTTGCTCCTCAGGTTGGAATTAATGAGGATCCGGTAACCGGCTCAGCTCATACTACCTTAATCCCTTATTGGAGTGAAAGACTGGAAAAAAGAATTATGACTGCCCGGCAATTGTCTCAACGAAAAGGAGATTTAATATGTGAAAATTGTGGGGATAGGGTGAAAATTACCGGAAAAGGAGTTACTTATATGATTGGTGAGATTGAGCTAGCATAGTTTATAACCAGATTGAAAAAATAAAATTCTACTGAACAAAAGAAGCTGCCCATTGAGGCAGCTTCTTTTGTTTAATAATCTATTACAAAAACTATTCTATAATTAGTCTAGTTGTTTCAATTTTACCTTCTGTCTTTACTTGTACCATATAAATACCAGTATTCCAATCAGAAGTATTAATTTTTAATTCGTGAGAACCTTTTTGGTTATGAACCATCTGACCAACGTTGTTATATACAGTCACTTCTTCAATCTGATTATCGGATGTGAAATTAACAACTCCCTGAGCAGGATTAGGATACATCTTGAAACCTTGAGCTTCTATGTTTTCAACACTTGTGAAATCTGTTAAGATTTGCATATTGTCTACCATAAAAACGAAAGCATCGTATGATACACATTGGATTGCTACATATACATCCTGAAGGTCATACTGAGCAATAGGGAAAGTAAATTCTGTCCATTCTTCAGCAGGTGCTTCCAGGTAATCATCACCATTGATAATTGTGAAATCATCAGGATCCAATCCTGTAGTAGATACAGCTACGTTAAATCGTTCCAAACCATAATCAGACGTATATGACTTGGCAAAGAAAGATAAAATTGATTCCGACCCTAAAGAAATTTGTGGCGAGATTAACCAATCATCGTTACCACCAACATCAGGAACAGAAGCAAAACAAGCTGCAAATTTGTCACCTTCATAAGGCTGAATTGCATCGTCATCAGTCTGTGGAGGAGTTGTTGCTGAAGGATTGTAGGCGATAAATGCCATTGCTTCATAACTGTGTTCGAAATCAATACCATTAAAACCATAAGTAGTTTGGCCATCAACATCTAAAAGAATCCAAGGCTCAAAATTAATGGCGAAATCTGCTATTGCTTCAAAATCATTTGAAATGGTATCACTTGCTAAAAGTCGGGCACCTAAGTCTTGGTTAATGACATTGTTACCTGAGTTTGCTGGAGTACCAGTAGTTTTAGTGTACATTGCTTGTCCGAAAATGGTTGTAGCAACAAAAATAAATGCAAATAAAAAAGTAATTTTTTTCATAGTAAAATAATTTAGTTTAATAATTTACCCTGGTGTAAAAGGTATTTGTTAGCTTTATTACTAGCAAAACGATGGATTCATAAAATTACATGATACCGTAATGAAATATAATTATATCATTTAGTAAATCATGTTATTAATAAATGTGATGCGTAAATCTATAAAATATCTTCTAAACAGCCTAATAAATATTAGGATAAATCGTTGAAAACTATTTCAGTGCCTTATTAAAGCAATACCTGATGTTTCTTCGAATTGTCTATATCTCCCACCTGTCAACGGATTGAAGAGGTTTAAGTATGAGTGTGTTTGAGTTTGTTGATATATAGAAAGATGTACAGAGAAAGTCGTTTTTTTTGGAGATGGGAAGTTTTACCAGTATTTAGTGTTAGTAAATTGTCATAAACTTTTACAATTGTTGTAAAAGTTTCGTTGAATGAAGTGACTCTTGTTATGTTTTAAAAGGTTTATTGCTTCTGGTTTGCTAAGACCGTATCTTTGTTCACTTTATTTTTTTTAAGTCATATGAATTATCAAGAAATACTAGATCGACTTGGGCCTTGTGGATTGCATTGTGGGAAATGTTTTGCTTTTACTCAGGGAACCATAAAATCACATGCTGAAGGATTAAAAAAATCTTTAGGAGATTTTGATGTCTACGCCAAACGATTTGTTGATTTATTGGAAGAACCCAGGTTTTCAAATTTCCAATCATTTGTAGAAGTTTTGGATTGTTTATGCCAAATATCGTGCGATGGGTGCCGTAAAGATGATTGCAAATTATTTAAAGATTGTAAGGTGAAATATTGTTATAAGGACAAACAGGTTGATTTCTGTTTCGAATGTGATGAATTCCCTTGCGATAATACTGGGTTTGACGAACATTTATATAAACGCTGGGAAACCATCAACAACCGTATGAAAGTAATCGGAGTGGCAAATTATTACCAGGAAATTAAAGATGTACCCAGGTATTAAAATGTATTTTGGATATGAATACAAAACCTTGTGAATATATCTTCAAACTTGCAGAGTCTGCAAAAGAATATGAAGTCGCCAAAGAATTATTTATCGAATATGCAGGATCAATTGATATTGATCTGACTTTCCAAGGATTCGACAAGGAATTAAACATTATCAAAAAACAATATGCAAAACCGGAAGGTGGATTGATTCTGATAATTGAAAGAGAAACGAATACTTCAATTGGTTGTGTAGGCGTCCGCAAATTTGAAGAAAACGTTGCTGAAATAAAACGGATGTATATCAAACCTGATTATCGTGGAAGAGGTCTTGCTGATAAGTTAATGATGCAGGCAATAGAGTTGTGTAGGGAACTCTACTATAGAAAAGCACTTCTTGATACACTTGACACGATGAAACCAGCTATAGCTTTATATCAAAAGCACGGATTTAGAGATATTGAAGCTTATCGTTATAATCCTCGTGAGGATGCTCGTTTTTTTGAGTTGAGCCTATAATTCTTTTTCAAGATCTGATATTTTTATAAGAAACAAACATCCTGATCATTCAATCAGGATGTTTTTATTCTGAACTATTATTTACATTAAAATCATGGAAGTCAGGTGGGGGTTAGCCCAATGTATATTTATTTATCCCCACCTAAGCGACCACAACTTTAGCTGTTAATTTCTTTCTAAAATGCACAAAAGCATAAGCTCCATTTGCTACAAAACTTATGATACCTGCAGCAAGCATTAATGCTTCATTTCTTGGCAGGGGCACAATATGGCTTTCAATAAACAGCGGACTGGTAAAGTAGTACATAAACCAAGCTGCCAGAGTGAAAGCACGAGCCTGAAGCCAGGTTCCTTTTTTGATAAACAGCGAAGGAATCGTACATGAAAGCAGTACCAGGAATTGAGTCGCTGCTGAACCTGGAAAATTCAGATATACGAAGACAAAATTCCAGATATCGTATGCAATAATCCAGAACGTTGTCATTGCAGGCCAAACCATATCCTTTTCTTTGCTATTATCGGCATGTATTCCCTTATAGCCCGAAAGTGTAATTATGGATAATACACCAGCAATTGCATTTAATGTATTTGCCAGATAACCCATCGAAAAATCCTGGGTTACTGCTTCGGCAATATTTACAGCGAGGAAAGCTGCAGCAATAAATTTTGCATAATTCTTATTTCCAACTTTAGTATATCGAATTAGTGTAAACCAAACACTAGCAAATACAACCGAATAGAGTTTCACCCATTTAAACCAGTAGGTCACTTCATGACTACTCCACAAAGGAATCAGTGCGATTGGTAAAACAAAGTAAAAGATTACCGTTGGCCACTTATATCTCCTGAACAATTCGTTCAAGGCCATCAAAACAAAGAGTATCACCACCCAATGTATTGCGGTTGCTGATTTACTCCATTTATTCAAAAAGAACGAACGATCTCCTTTTTTATAAGTAAAAGTCTTATCATCCAGTTTGGTGATTGTGGCCTGATCAAAGTCATTAATCTGAGGATTGGATTTACTTCGGATTTCTATCTGATCACCCGACATTTTCCAAAACTTATCTTCGGTAAGATTTGTTCCACCACTTTGTTTGAGAACTTCAACCGTTCCGTCATCCGAAAACTCCAATCGATAGAACAATCCACCTTCTCCTGGTTCTCCGTCCATCACTCCCTGCCAAATACCCAAATCCTGGCTTTGTGCAACTGATATCATGGGTATTATACCCATGAATATCAGAAGACAAAAACCTACACAATGCTTCACTACTTGCTTCATACCGTAGCCATATTATGTTTTAATTGTTTACGTTCCTTATGTAAATTCACAGCCCACCAAATCAGGAATGGTACGTGAAGTATGCAGTTTATCAATCCCCAATAGTAAACTACATTTTGATTGGCCCATGCCGATGAATCCATGATTGGAGTGAAAATATCATAAGTGGCCCGGATCAGAATATGAAATGCCAGTGTATACACACGCGCTGTAATATAAAGCTCTGGTCTTTTCTTGAGTACTGGATACAATTCCGCAGCCATTAGGATACAGAAAGAACTAGCAAAATAGCCTGGATTCTCTCCAAATACAAAGGCCAGGTTCCAGGTTGTGTAAAGGAAGTTCCAGGCGGGTGATGTATAAGCCAGTAGATCCCCTGGAGCATCCTTTGTGAATTTCCATTTATACTTATTACTACCTCGAAGTTTAACCAATGGAATGGTTATACACAGAATCACACCAGCAATTCCATTATAGTAATTACCTGTTGTAAAATCTTTCATGGTAGCTTCGGCTATATTCAAAAACAACACGCCATACAAAGCCCATAACACCCATTCTTTCTTAAAATTTTTCCATTTCTTCTTTGGATTCTTGTAATATGCCAATCGTCCAAAGCCCACTAAAATAGCTGTAGGTATTAAAACACTCACTGTCTTCGCCCAGCGGAACCAACCATCAAGTTGGTAAAACCACAAGGGAAAGGTTAGTAATGCAGCGATCCAGAAGATTGCAGCATATCGATGGTGTTTTCGCATCCACTCCACCATCAGAAGTAAAACGATGATATATACCGTCATCGATAATGCATATTGCCATATGGGTATCATCATAATTTTTATTGTTTCTATAATGAACAAATATTCATTATAATGTTAAAAAAATTTAGTTCGTTATCATATTCCAGTTCAATTCAAATCCCTGGTTTATTCTTTTCTCATTCAGGATATATCTTCCCTCCACATGCTCATCGGCCAAAGAGCGCATAAATCCAATCATGGCCATAAATAACATTTCATTATCAATATCCGTACGTAGTAAACCTTCTGCTTTCCCTCTGTTTATTAACTGATATACGGGTGTCTTCATGTCCTCAGCAATTTTCTTTTGCGCAAGGGTGATATAAGGGGAGTAGTAATACTGCTCCAGAAAGATACTTTCGTCGTGATGCTCGATACGATGCTTGAGGTAATTAATCCAAACCTTTTTCAGGCAGACTTTAAACTTCTGATCAGGATCCAGATTTTTCACAAAACGTTCAGAAGAAGATTGTTCCAACTTCATATATAAACCACTGATCAACTCTTCTTTATTTTTAAAGTAGATATAGAGAGTTCCGGTTGCAATTCCAGCCTCACGGGCAATCTTTGCCATGGTAATGCCAGCAATGCCTTCTTTTCGGATCAGCCTTAAACTGGCACCAAAAATCACGTCTATTTTAGCTAAATCTTTAACTCTCATGCTGCAAATATAATGAACATTTATTCAGTTTAGCGAAATGCATAAAAATATTATTTACACCACCCTCAAAGCAAACTTCTCAAATCCTTATATATAAAGGCTCACAGAGGAAAAACAAAAGGGGAGAAAACCCATTTTTTAAAACTAATAGGTATAATTAAAGACCTGAAATATCGAATCGCTTTGATTCCAAGACCCCAAAAGACCGAAACCATTTTCAATATTCGAATACACCTGAACAGGATTGGCAAAAGGATTTCCATCTGTACTGTGATATAATGATAAAGTTCCCATATGCCTGTAAAGAGCCTTATTGCAGTTCGCAACAGATACTTTTAGGTTATTAAATGGACTATTAAACCAACCGGGATTATCTTCTTCCAGACCAATATCAAAGGTGACCTGATAAAATTGACCATTAAAATGATCATCCAAAAGCATAAATGTGTGGCCCGTTGTCCTTGCATCTATATCATCTTCACGGTTATCAATATGTTGATCATGAGTTGACATCCAAATATTTTTTAAATGGACTTGCCCATCAGAATTCCTATCCACAATCTGTGCTTGGATAATATAATAATTATCACTATCAGCATTATCCATTATCGAGTAAGTAAGTTCCAGGTGTAATTTACCATTTTTTTTAATCCAGGCTGTATCACAGGTAAATTCAGGCTTTTCGGGCACTTCAACCCGACTGGAGACAGAATGAAAACCATCACAACTAACATCTAAATGATAAATTTCACCAGCTAATGGCCTGTTTGCTGAAACATAATACCCTTTTCCCTGATGCACCAGGTTTTCAATAATATTGTTCCTGGAATCTCTGATCTTAACCTCAGCATTGTTGATATACTTAACTTCATCTTTCATATACAAAGAAGCACTTTTACTGATATGAATTTTCCAGATGCTATCCGGGTTGGCCAATCCATGCATAACTAATTTGGATTGCAGGTATTCAGCATCAATTGGTACATCCTTTACACATGATGAAAGAAGAATTATGACTGTTATATAAAAAGTATTTCGCATTTTCATACTGATTAAAATTTAAAGCTATAGGAAAAAGAGGGTATTACCGGAAAAACAGATAATTGCTGAAGCTGTGTGGTTCCATTACCATTATGCTTAACAAATAAAAAGAAAGGATTCTGCCGACTGTAGGCATTATACAAACCAAAACTCCAGGTTCGTTTGCCCCACCTCTTTTGTTTGGAAAAATTTACTCCTAAATCCAGGCGATGATATGCCGGCATTCTGAAGTTATTCCTCCCATCGATATGTATTACTTTTTGGTAATCATTCCATGTAACAGGATAATGTAATAAATACATGGGGGCATATTTTTCAAATCCAAGTGTAATAGCTTCCCCCGTACCATACACCCAGGTTAGTCCGGCATCGATACGATCATTGAATTTATGGGTTATCACAACACTCAGATCATGCCTGCGATCGTATCGATAGGGAAATTCTTTTCCCATATTAATATTTTCAAATTGTCGCTTCGACCACGAAAGAGTATATCCGATCCAACCACTGGTTTTTCCGGTAGTTTTCTCCAGAAATAGCTCACAACCATAACTTTTTCCTTTTCCGATTTCAATCTTTTTCTCCCAGTTAACTGCGTATCCAAAATACGAGCTTCCATCCTGGTATTCGATGATATTATTCATCGTTTTATAGAACAGTTCGGTTCGAAAATGAAATGCTGAAGACAACTGCTGATTATACCCCAAGGAAATCTGATCAGAAAACTCTGGTGGTGCATTTTTAGTAGCTGGTACCCATAAATCCATCGGCATCCCGGTTGTTGGGTTGGTTAACAAATGCATATACTGCACCATTCTGGAATAAGAAGCTTTAATACTGCTTTTATCGGTAATCAAATATCGGGCAGCTAAACGAGGCTGAAGGTGGTGAAATGCTTTCTCGGAATATGCAAACCCTGAAAAATGTAGACCCGCATTCACCTTCCACAAGGCACCTAGTTTGAAATCATCTTCAACATAAGCATGATATTCAAACGAATTCAGTTTTTGCTCCTGCATATTGAAAGCAAAGGAATCTTCATCCTCCGTTACTTCCCCCTGAAATCCTCCGGGAACAAATGTGTGATAAATATTCCCAAATCCAAATTTGATATAATGATCTGGATGAGGTAAATAATCAAAATCAGATTTTACTGAAAAATCATAAATCCCGGAATCGAACTCCGAAACAAACTTACTGCTGGATGTTTGTCCTGCAAGTTTTCGGATATCTTCATTCTTCCCCTGTGTATTAAAGCGATATTTTGAAAATGAAACCGTTGTATTACTAAATAAAGAAGGATTGATTTGATAATTCCACCTAAGGACACTCAATAGATTTCCCCATCTTATTTTGCCCTTCATAATTTGCTCTTCCACATTTTCATAAAATGAAGAGTAGTTATTTGTATAAGTCTGGTTCATAGTAAACTTATCATCACCATAATAGGAACTAAAATACAACCGACTTTTATCAGAAAATTTATGGTTCATTTTCAAATTCAAGTCATGGAAAAAGTAACCTCCTGTTGTTGACGAGCTTTCCGATATGGTTGATGCTAAAGCCATAAATGGTTTTGCAATCACATCGAGGTAGGTCCTTCGGGCTGAGAAAATAAAAGATGATTTCCCTTTCTCAATAGGTCCTTCCAGGTTAATTCTGGAAGATATCAAACCAATGGAACCTGAGCCATGAAGTTCATGCATATTACCTTCCTTCATCCGTACATCTAAAACTGAGGATAAGCGTCCTCCATGCCTTGCAGAAAAACCTCCTTTGGTAATTCGTGCACTATTGATAGCATCTCCATTAAAGACTGAGAAGAAGCCCAACAAATGATTCACATTATATAAGGGAACTCCATCAAGTAATATCAGATTTTGATCAGGACTTCCACCGCGTACATATAAACCGGTTCCTCCCTCACATCCCGATTGAATTCCTGGGAGAAGCTGAATAGTACGCATTAAATCCCTTTCTCCCAGCAAAACTGGTAGTTTTTCAATCTTTTTAAGAGGAATATAGTGCATACTTGTTTGAGTACTTTCTACTGAGGCATCCGTCACCGAATCGATAATTTCCACACCTTGTAGCTCAATAGTAGGCTCTAATAATACCTGCATGGATTGATCTAAACTTAAATCAATGGTTAGTATCTCAGTTCGGTATCCAATAAATGAGAACCTGATCTTTTGAATGCTTCCGGAAAGAGTAATGCTAAAAAAGCCATATTCATTGGTACTAAGTCCCTTTCTGGTTTCAGGAAGAAAAACCGTAGCTCCAATCAAAGCTTCACCGGTTTGGGCATCTTTAACATAACCACTAACTGTATAGTTTCGTCTTTCAGTTTTTGAAGTCTTGTAAAGGCTTACCTGATTTCCAATAACCTTATAGTGAATGTCATTTTTATTAAAAATCAGTTTTAAAACCTCCCCGACCCGGGCCTTTTCAATATGCTGAGTAAGTTTCTCATTCAATGGAATAATTTTCTTATCAAAGGCAAATCTGATTTGAATCTGATTCTCAATTTGATTCAAAACCTGCTCTATTGTTTTTCCTTTTGAATCAAGGTGTACTTCAATATCAAGTATATTCTGCTGGCCAAATACATGATTGACCCAACATGTTAAGATAGCTATAGCCAGAAATAATCTGTAATTTGTCATTGGGGAGTTTCTATTTGCTGGTTTTAAATTCGAAATGTGTTCCATGATCGATCATATCAAGGTCGCAAGTAAACATGATCGTTTTGAGAATTATCTCCTGAGGTTCATTGTCAAATGTTGCAGTAAGATTACATGGAGAATTAAATTTAGTATCGACCAGGATAGGCTTGGAGTAGTATTCATTAAGATTTTCAAATACATCCATCAACGGGCTATCATCAAATACAAATATTCCGGTCTTCCACGAAAGCAGGTTTGCATCATTTGAGATTCCAGGAAGTAGCTTACCATTTTTAAGAACAACATTTTCACCCGGTTCCAAAAAAACAGCATTTTCAGGATCCTGATGCTTGCCTACTTCTACACTACCAGTTTGCACATTCACTTGCAATCGGTCTTTCTTTTCATCAATCATAAAGGATGTACCCAATACTCTCACGTATGCATCATTCATTTTCACAACAAATGCATCCTTGTTTTTCTGTACATCGAAAAAGGCTGATCCATCGAGGTGAACTTCTCTGATGGAATCCGTGAAGGCTTTTAAATAACTTAATTGAGAAGGGGATTTAAGATAAACCATACTACCATCGGGAAGTTTCACCTCTTTAGAACCAGTACCTTTTTCGCAAGTAACAATAATTGTATCACGAGTTTCTTTTGAATAATTGAGGTTTTGATAAATCAGAAAAGTCATTCCTACTAACAGGATAATGGATGCTGCCACTGAAACCCAACGCTTAATACCTGTGAATTTTATCATAGGTATATTTTCAGAATTCTTTATTCGATGTAGATCGGCATCTTTGTCAATCTTATCAAAGATTGAGGCATTTGAAGCACTCTCCCAGATTCTGACTTGTTGGATGTATTGATCCTTATTGCTTGAGGATTCATTTAACCAAGCTTCTACTTCCTTCTTTTCTGAGTCGGAAACTTCATTGCGGTAATATCTGATTAATAAAAACGCGTCCATTTTGTTCATTTAACCTCATGACACAGAGCAAAGGGCAAACACGTATACGAACAGAAGAAAAATTTAAAATAAAACAGAGAAAAGCTTTTTGGAAAGTACTGGAGTTTCTTCCAATTTGTATATTTCTGAACGTAATATTCTGAGAGCCTTACTTATTTGTGTTTCAACAGTACGTTTCGATAATCTCAGTTTTTCAGCAATCTCATCATTCTTTAAATTTTCAAAGCGAGACATTCTAAAGATTTGTTTGCATGCATCGGGTAATTTTTCGATCAGGGTGAATATCAAATACTCAAATTCTGCAGTCTCTATATTGTGATCGGCTTCCATACTCCAATCGGCAATAATTGTATCGCCCGATAAATGTTCAGTTTTCTTTTTTCTTAATTCATTCAGACACCGGTTATAAACCGACTGAAAAAGATAAGAACGCAAATTGGTTTTTATGTATATGGAATCATTTTTCTCATAGAGATGAATGAACAGTTCCTGTACTACCTCACGAGCAAGTTCAAAATCATGAACATACTTATTAGCATAGGCCACCAATACCGGATAATATTCCCGATATATCTCGTCAAATTTAAAATCACCAATCTTGCCTGCTGTCATAATGTTTTGACTTGGTCGGCAAATATAAAATATTATACAAAAGAATTTATTCGAATAATACTCCCGTAAGAACTTGCTATGATGATTAGTGTATGGCAATTATATGAAAAAAATATTCCTTTTTACCCTCCTCTTATTGAGGTGTTGAGAATCATGTACTGTATTATGTAATACAGTACATGATTGATTATTGAAGACAAAGTATAGATGACAATAGCTGTTGTTTTTCATAAGAATTCCGAACTTTATATATCACTTATAAACTCTTGCTTTCTGTGTTTTTTTATAGTACTTTAAATGGTTGTTTCCCAGTATGTATGCTGGGTTATAAATTAAATATATCTTTAATAGATATTGAATTACTAAACATCAAACCCTAAAACCAAATATTATGAAGCAAAGATCAACTACATGCAAATTACCATTGAATTCTCCCCCTATTATCATAAGACTTTCAATGCTAATAATACTATTCTTCCTTTCCATGTCAGTACTTTATTCCCAAACTGGCTGTGGTATCACTAAATACCAGGGTGATGGATATTCTACAACCATCAAATCGGTTATTGATAACGATGATAATAGTTTTACGGTAGTTTTATCGGTGGATCATAATGGATGTGACGGACAGGATTGTCAGGCATTATCTCACTATGCAGTAGAAGCTATGAATGACACCTATTTTGTGATAGGTGTAGATGTTATTGATGGAAGTATGGATTATGGCAATATTAATTTGGGACCAGATTTGGGGAGTACACCATTTCAAGGCTTTCGGATTGATGGAATATCAGGAATAGGAAGTGGCCTTGCCGGAGTCTTTACAGTGACATACACTCTGGAAAATGGACTTCAGGATCAACGAACCCTGATAAAAGCAGGAAACAGCGAATGGATTCAAAATTTCACGATTGAAGAATTTGAATCCGTTCTTAATTGTGGACAGAAAATTTCTGCATACTACACACCACCAGAAGGGGGCAAAATTGACGAAGGACTGATTGGTGCAGAATTAACTGCTCTTTATAACAGTTTTCTGGAAACAGGCACAGCCACTTCTGATAATATTTTCCAAATCGTTGGATCAAATGTCTTAGTGGAAATAACTTCCAATTCGGGTTACTATCAGGAATTATTAGATATTCTAAGAACCCCGGAATACGGATTAACTGAGGAAGTAGGAAATGACCCGACAGATCCGGATATGCTGATAATCACAGGACAATTACCTATCATGAATTTATATCTTCTAAATGACTTAACAGTTCAAATGAATTATGGCAGACCAGTTTACCCTGCTTCAGGAAACAGCGGGATTGTAACAAGTCAGGGAGATATTTCAATGCGCTCTGGTATATCCCGCGATATTTTTAATGTAGATGGTCAAGGAATTAAAGTAGGGGTGCTCTCTGATAGCTACAATACTAAAATGGGTAATCAGGCTGCTGATGATGTTTTAAGAGGAGACCTTCCTGGTGTAAATAACCCAAACAATACCATTCCGGTAGATGTATTGGCAGAATATCCGTATGGTGCGCGAACTGATGAGGGGCGGGCTATGTTGCAGATTATCCATGATATAGCACCTAAGGCTGAGCTAGCTTTCAGAACTGGTTTTATAACATCTGGTGATTTTGCAGATGGAATTAACGAACTCAAGCAAGCCGGTTGTGATGTAATCGTAGATGATATTACATATATCACAGAACCATTCTTTAAAGATGGAATTGTTGCACAAGCTGTTGATCAGGTTGCAGCATCAGGTATTTCATATTTTTCTGCGGCAGGAAATTATGGTAATAGGTCTTACCAAAGCTCTTATATCCCTAGTAATCTGAGTCCACTTGAGATTAATGGGAATCCTCACGATTTCTCAGGTTCTGGTGATATTTATCAAAGTATCAGTGTTACCGAAGGAGATTATACCATCGTGTTACAATGGGATGATGGATCAACCAATAGAACGAATACCGATTTAGATATTTATTTATCATACGAAGATGGAACAGATCTTCTCGGATATAATAAAGATAATATTGGTGAAGAGCCTATTGAGGTTTTACCTTTCAGGGTAGCAGAAAACACTGAAACTAATATTATGATCGTTAAAGCTTCAGGCTCTGAAAATGTCACATTTAAATACATTGTTTTCAAGGGCAGTATTACATTTAACGAATACAATGAAGGAAACAGATCAACAATCGTTGGCCAGGCTAACGCAGAAGGTGCTATTGCTGTTGGTGCGGTTTTATATAGCAATACACCTGAATATGGTGTGAATCCTCCAACAATTGCTTCTTTTTCTTCTGTTGGAGGAACTCCGGTAAATGGTGTTATCCGGAATAAACCTGAAATTACTGCCCCCAACGGTGTAAATACTATGGTTGATTTGGGGGGTGTGAATATAGATGGAGATCCATTCCCTAACTTCTTTGGGACTTCAGCTGCTGCACCTCATGCTGCTGGTGTAGCCGCTTTATTATTAAATGCTAAATCAAAATTCTATGATGGGACAGCTTCTTTGAGCCCTAAAGAAATCAAAGGAATTCTCCAAAGTACTTCGGTTGATATGGCGAGCCCGGGTTTTGATTTCACAACAGGATATGGATTTATCCAATCCGATAATGCCCTGTTAACTCAGGCTAATCCGGTTCCATTGATTACCAACCTTACATATGATACTATTTTGCAACCAGGAATTGATCCGATTATGGTAACGGTCACCGGAAAATTCCTGACACCAGTCTCTGAATTGTATTTTAATGGAGTGGCTCTAGCAACTGTTGTTATTAACGACTCAACTCTTATGGCTGAAGTCCCTGTATTTACTGAAAGATATCCACCTATTCAGGCATTTAATCCACCAAGAGCAGGTACAAATGGAACAGATGGCGGGCTATCCAATGAGTTATTCTTTAATAGCAGGCCAACTATAGTAACCACCATTTCTGATCAAAGTAAATTGTTTGGTGAAGTTCTTCCGGAGTTTACACATTCAGTTTGGATAGAGACTACAGAAGGAACAATTACATTGGAGGAATCAGCACTAACACCTGAAGAGGTAACCAGAATTCAAAATATACCAATTGTTACCGTGGCCAATAGCTTAAGCAATGTTGGACTTTGGGCTATTGTACCTTCTTCTGAGGATCCATTGAATCCTGAGAGTGAAATCGAGGCGGAAACAATTCTTGATATTAGTTTGCTGGAGAATTACGATTTTGCTTTTGATTATGGATTACTGACCATTGATAAGATGAACCTTAAGATCGTACCTCAAGACAAAACCTTTACATATGGTGAATCCATTATCGGTTTTGAATTCGATTACCTGTTTAATGATGACACAACTACCAGTGTGGAAATTGATGAACAGGATTACTTAACTATTTTAGAAGCGGTGATGATTGCCCATGCCACTCCTCTTGTGAACGCAACGGCACTTGTAAATGCGACACCTTTGGTGAATGAGTTGGGTGAACCGTTACTTGATGCTACACCTCTTGTGAATAAAAGCTTTATGATTTCTGACGCAACAGCATTAGTGAATGCCACACCACTTGTAAATGGTACACTACTGGATGCACAGGCATTATTGGATGCAACTCCGTTGGTTAATGCCACACCATTGGTTAACGGTATGGCCTTTGTAGCAGCAACTCCTCTGGTGAATGGTTCAGCAATTGTAAATGCATATGATGATCAGGGAAATTTTGTAAATGCAACTCCATTGGTAAATGCAACCCCATTGGTTAATGCCACACCGTTGGTCAATGCCACTCCATTGGTAAATTCTTCGGTCATAACTTCTGAAAGTAACTCTGATGTTCTTATTATCCTGAGTGAAGAAGATGTAAGTATTCTATCCGGGGAAAGTCCTGGAGATGTATATCTGAGTCCAATTAACCTGGTAACCGGATATGTTGTTGGCGAACACTTAATTGCTCCCGGTACTTTATTGGCCTCCAATTTTGATGTTTCTTATGGTTTGGGTACATTATCCATAATCCCTGATACCGTTGAAATTTCATTAGATGACTTATCAGTTGATTACAGTGGTTTGTTGCATACACCTACTGTTGCGGTGACCTATCCGGGAGAAAACACTAATCTGGATCTTCCGGTATCTATTACCTATAATGGAGATTCACTTGCTCCTGTAAATGCTGGAATCTATGAGGTCGTTTGTACGATTATTGATCCGAATTATATAGGTAGTGTAAACGCTACATTTGCAATAAATAAAGTACAACTGACTGTAACGGGGAATAATCAGATTATTAACGAAGGAACTGCACCGCAGGACTTCGACTTCGAATATGAAGGATTTGTGAATGGCGAAAATGCAGATATGGTTTTTGGATCAGGCGGTCCTGATTACATTATAAACCCAGTATACAATGGAGAACCAGGTGCTCATACAATAGCAATTGTTCAGGAAACAATCAACTATACTTTAAATATTCCTGAGGAAATAAATCTGTATGTAAACCCATTTGGTCCGGGTACCAAATCTATCAAAACAAGTCTTGTTTGTGTTGATGAAATATCAGATAATCAAAGTTATAACTATATAGCGTATTTCGAGTATACTAATAAAAACAGCGATGATATTTACATTTTGATAGGAGAAGATAATTATCTGTCATCAATGGGTGAGTATACAGCATATGGACAACCTGAGCATTTTGTTTCAGGAAGTGGGGGCTTTGAAGTTATATTCGATGGAAATAAACTAACATGGACTGTGATCAGTAATGAACATAGCCATAAAACAGCAACTGCAAGTGAAGCCAGTTCGTCATCTTCAAGATGTAAAAAATCGGCTGATATTGTACCAGAAGATGAAATAGCTATTCTTGATACACCATTCCTGGTATACCCAAATCCTGTGAATAATGAATTACATATTATTCATGATCAAGATTTATCAAGTGAATTGATCGATGTTTACAATTATCTTGGAAAGCAAATGGATTTGAAATACAGAGAAAGTACAAGAGGCTTCGTAATTGATTTCTCAGGGATAAAAGCAGGAGTATATCTGATTCGGCTTAAAGTCGGAAATGAAATTCATATTAAACGAATCATTAAAAATAGTTAACAGGTGTTTTCAAAAAAGAGGTTACTATTGTAGCCTCTTTATTTTCTTAAATTTATAATAACGTCTAAAGGGTAAATACTGGAAATATTTGTATCAAATCTTCTGAAGTTACATGCGAAATTAATGTGATCCCCATCTGAAAACTCCTAATGCCAATAACTAAGGATGTGTCTCAATACAAAAGAGATCTGTTTTCCTTTTTATGATTTTTATTCTTATATTAGATTAAAAGCTTTTAGCTCCTAATAAACCATACAAATCATGCGGAAAAGCATCTATATTTATACAATCTGTGTAGTTTTATCTGTGTTTAGTGTTTTTAATCCTCATCTATCTTTAAGTCAAAATAATGATATTGATAGCCTGATCGTTCTGTTGCAAGAGAGCAACAAAGTTGAACGTGTTGATATTCTGAACCAAATAAGCGAACAGATGCTTATTTTAAATCCTACCAAAGCTTCGACTTATGCCAAAGAAGCAGATTCATTATCACTAATTTTAAATTACAAGCAGGGTAGGATAAAAGCTTTGATCAATACTAGCCTGATAAGAAAAGGAGAAGGTCGTAATGAAGAGTCTATAGAATTATTGAAGCAATGCCTTTTATTAGGAAAAGCTGCTGATAACAGCGCATTGATTGGTGATATCTATTTCAATATGGGTATTGTGGATTACAGGATGGGGAACTTTGATACGGCTTTGATCCACCTATCAAAAGCCTATACATTAAGATTAAAACTTAAAGACAGTATAGGTATTGCTGATGCAATCAATGAAAGTGGTAATGTGAATTTCTATATGAGTAGTTACACTCAGGCTCTTACTCTATATTTTGAAGCTTTGAAAATCAGAGAAACCCTAGGTGATATGAATAAAATTGCCCAAACTCTGAACAACATCGGTCTGGTACATCTATACCAGGATCATTTCGACGAGTCACTTGATTATCTTAATCAAAGTCTTCACCTGAAGGAGCAATTTGCAGATAATAATACTATTGCCCGGACTCACAACAATATTGCTATTGTGCATCAATACCGTAAAGATTACATGGAAGCGCTTAATTCCTATCAAAAAGCAATTCATTATCTCGATACAATTTCTGATCAACATGCCATCACTACTATTTTTTATAACATCGGTGAAACTTATAGTGATATGGGGAATTATAATCAGGCACTTGTATACATGAAAAAAGCATTAGCCGCAAAGGAAAAAATGGGAGAAAAAATGTTCATATCCCAAGCTTCTACAATGATCAGTCGAACTTACAGGCTAATGGGAGACTTCAAGCAAGCTCTCTTTTTCGGACTTAAAGGCATGGGCATAGCTAAAGAAATTCAGGCAAAGAAAAACATTAAAGAAGCCGCAGAAAACCTATACCAGACTTATCAATCAATTGAAGATTATAAAAATGCATTGGTTTATCATAAACTTTATCAGGATTATAGCGACAGTCTGCAGAATGATGAACAATCACGGGAAATAGGCCGACTGGAAGCAAAATACCAATTTGACAAAGAAAAGGCAGAAGAAGAGCGAGTCAGAATGCAACAGGAAAAAGAGGAGGAAATCCAGCGTTCCAGAAATCGAATTCTTGTTATTTCTGGATTTGGAGTCCTTATCATACTTATAATTGCGGGTGTAATTTATGTTAAAAACCTGGGAAAGAAGAATAAAATTATTACCAATCAAAAGGAAGGACTGGAAATTACACTAACTGAGTTAAAGTTGGCTCAGAAAGATCTTGAAAATGCCAAAGATGTTGCCGAAGCTGCTACTGAAGCTAAAAGTGCGTTTCTGGCAAATATGAGTCATGAAATACGCACACCAATGAATGCAATTATTGGATTGTCTCAATTGGCTCTGAAGACCGCACTTAATCCAAAACAACAAGATTACATCGAAAAGGTAGATCGTTCGGCTCAATCGCTTTTAGGAATTATCAATGATATCCTAGACTTTTCTAAAATAGAAGCTGGTAAACTTAATATCGAAAATATCGAATTCGATTTAGAGCAGGTTTTCGATACCGTTTCAAACCTTAATACCCAAAAAGCACAGGATAAAGGTCTTGAGTTTGCATTACATATTTCTAACAAAGTTCCTTTATACTTAATCGGAGACCCATTGCGCATCGGGCAAATCATCACAAATTTCTGCTCAAATGCGATTAAATTTACTTCAAAGGGAGAGGTGGTTGTTGGGGTTGATATTCTTGAAAAACTTAAAGACAACAGGCTTAAGCTTCAATTTTCAGTCACGGACACTGGAATTGGCCTAACGGAAGCACAGAAAGATAAGATGTTTAAAGAATTCAGCCAGGCAGACACTTCAACCACACGCAAATTTGGTGGAACAGGTCTGGGATTGGCAATCAGCAAAAAACTAGCTGAAATGATGGGAGGGACAACCTGGGTTGAAAGTGAACATGGCAAAGGTAGTACGTTCTTTTTTAGTGCTGTTTTTGGAGTTCAAAAACTACAAAAGCAAGTGATCTATGAAGTCAGTGAGGATTTAAAAGGTATTAAAGTATTAACATGTGATGATAATCCAACGGCTAACAGTATTATGGTTGAGGCCATGCAGACTTTCAAATTCGATATTAATACAGTTAGTTCTGGTCAGGAAGTATTTAGAGAATTAGAAAAAAGACATTACGATCTACTGCTTATTGACTGGAAAATGCCTAAGCTCAATGGTATTGATACCGTTGAACTTATTAGAGGAAGTAACAAATACAGTGATCTGAAGATTATTATGGTTACCGCTTTTACGCGTGAAGAAGTTATCATTAAATCACAAATGCTGAAGGTTGATGGATTTGTTGCTAAACCATTCACATATTCCACACTTTTCGATTCTATAATGACTGCTTTTAATAAAGAAATAAAATCATCTAAAGTTGGTATTAAAAAAGGTAGCAAACATCTTAAAGAACTGAAATTAATAAAAGGAGCTAACTTACTTATTGCTGAAGATAATGAAATTAACCAGCAAGTTGCCCGTGAATTATTTGAAGATGCCGGACTAAAAGTTGAAATTGCAAATAATGGTAGAGAGGCTATGGATAAAGTGTTAGCTTCTGGAATTCCTTCTAAATATGATCTTGTTTTTATGGATATTCAAATGCCTGTGATGGATGGATACACCGCCACAAGAGAAATTAGAAAGCATGAAAATTATCAGAATCTGCCAATTCTTGGACTTACAGCTGATGCAATCTCAGGTGTTAAGGAGAATTGTCTGGAGGCAGGAATGATGGATTTTGCAACCAAGCCTATTGATCCTGATGAGGTGTTTGGCAAACTAATTAAATGGATTGATAAAGATAAAGTTGAAACTCCTGAAACAATAGAAAAGCAACAAGAAACTCCTTTAATTATTGAAATTCCTGAGATTGAAGGAATCGATAGCTTAAGGGCTCTTAGGCGGATAAACCAAAACAAAATATTATTCATCAATATCCTTAAAAAGTTCTATTATAATAATCAGGATGTCTGTAAAAACATCAGAAAAAATTTTGAGGAAGGAGAATATGAAACAGCTTCAAGACTAACTCATACCTTAAAAGGGCTCAGTGGTACTATTGGTGCAGAAGAAATTAATAAACTTGCTCAAACACTTGAAGTATCTATTAAGAATAGGGATATTGCCAATTTTGAGTCAGGATTGAATCATATGGAAAGTGAATTTAGTGAATTGCTTGACCGTATAAAAACAGCATTAAAGCTGGATGTTGTTGAGGCTGCGCCAACAATGATTACAACCAATTCAGAGGGCGTAATCGCGTCGTTATATGAACTTGAGAAGCTCCTCCAAAGCCGTAATGAGAAAGCTTCTGAGGTTGTGAGCCAACTAAAACAAGCTGGACTTCAGGGGAAGGAATTTGAAAAGCTGGAAAAATCAGTCAGATTTTATGCTTACCGGCAAGCTTCTACAGCTCTGGCTGAAATTAGAAAAACTTACAAGTAGTTGTGAATTTTTTCTAATATGACCTGTGTTACTTTATCTCATGCTATCATTATATAGTACAAAAGAGCTTTGTTTAAGAGCTCTTTCTCTATTTTAGTAGGTTAGTATTAAGACTCCCAAACAGACAAAAAACACGAAAACAAGACAATATGGCATCGCGAAATGGTTGTTAGGTGACATAATGGCGTTTAAATATCCTCTAAATGGTCAAATTATGGCTTTGGTACACAAATTGACCATACCCAATCAGAACGAACGAAAGTTTAATCAAGAAAGAAAATAGAACGAAAAGTTAAGGAGGAATAAAAATGAGACTAGTAAGATTTAACAATTATCCAGGAAATTTCAACAATGAATTGAATGTTAGAAATTACAACAACTTCAATCCTGAGTACAGGGTGTTAAATGAAGAAAGCGGATACAATGTGGTACTAAGTGTACCAGGATTTCAGAAAGATGATTTCCAAATTAAGGTTGAGAAGAATGCGCTGATTATCTCAGCAGAAATTAAGGAGGAAGAAGAGAACAAGGATTGGAAACAAAGCTTCCGCAAGTCTTTCGAACAACGCTTCCGCTTATCAGATAAACTGGAATCGGAAAAGATCGCTGCCTCATATAGCAACGGAATACTTGAAATAAAAGTTCCAATGAAAGAGGAAGAAGCTGAAGTCAGCCGACAAATAGAAATTGCATAAGGATAGGATTAGGTTAACGAGTTAATAGAACAATAAGAACGAAATTAAAGAACAAATTAAACGGAGGACATAAAAATGAGATTAGTTAGATATAATAATTTTCCAGAGGTTTTATTCAATGAAATGAATAATTGTACTTACGACAGCTTCAATCCTGAATACAAGGTATTGGATGAAGAAAACGGATACAATGTGGTACTGAGTGTACCGGGGTATCAAAAAGATGATTTTCAGATAAAAGTTGAAAAGAATGTACTGTTTATTGCTTCAGAAATAAAAGAAGAAAAGGAAAACAAGGATTGGAAACATAGCTTCCGCAAATCATTTGAACAGCGTTTCAGACTTTCTGAAAAAATGGATTCTGAAAAGATTTCAGCTGCTTACAACAATGGAATTCTTGAAATCCACCTTCCTAAAAAAGAGGAAGAAGCAATTATAAGCCGACAAATAGAAATTGCATAAGTTTTAGTAATAGTTTTCTCATAAAGTTTTAGTGTTTGGAATTGGGCTGCCCTGTAAAGGGTGGCCTTATTGTTTTTATTTGATGTTGTAAAGGTTTTTAGATAGCGAAAGATTTCATATAATTGTAATACCATTAACACTCACTGGTTCTGAATTAAAGAATCAATTGACAAATCAATTACATCATGCCAAAGTATTTTCATTATATCAGTCACTTAAGGTGGGTCTTTTACATCTGGGGAATGTATTTAATCTTTTCACAAGGTTATTATCAATCTGAAGATTCTTTATCGGAAATCGGCTTGGGCATTTATATGATGGGAATTAGTCTGGCAGTGGGTAGTTTGAGTAATACCGGAAAATTGTCAGAAAGGGAAAAAAAGTTCTTTGCGAATCCGAAAAAAATCAAACGGTATACTTTTTCGATTTTATTCGGAGCCGGTTCATCCTTTTTGGTTGGATTGTTTTTTATTCTGTTAGAAACGATAAATCCTAATCTTGAAGCATTGAGAGCTGAACAATATGCAAATCTTGGATATGGATGTTGGGCGATGGCTCTGGGTATTGTTTTTGAATTAAAACAAACCTATGACAAAAAGTTGATCTATCAGCAGCAAAGTATACCGACACCAATAGTTGAAGAGACTACATTAAATATTAAATCATCTAATTAACAACCATGGAAAAAACAGCTTTAGAAATACTGGAAGAATTTGCTCGTAAAACGAACCGCCCTTTTGAAAAATCGGATCAGCAATTTTCTGTAGGAGGTTGGAATAAATTACCTAAATCAGAAAGATGGATTTCCATTAAAGATGTAAAGAAGGCTAGTTTTGTTAGTCTTGACGCTAGTTCTAACCGGGTTGATGAGTATGCACGAATAAGTGGTATTGTGATTCCTGTTAAACTCAGGCGAAGAGATTTCTCGTTAAAAATAGCTGAGAAGGACTTGGTTGATAAGCTCAATCTTTTTAAAAAAATCAGGAAGACGAATGATAAGGAAATTGATCGGAATTTCTTAGTTGATTGTTCGGATATGGATTTGGCCACATCTCTAATGAAAAATACTTCGCTTCAGAAAAGAATGTTGAATGCATATAAAGTGTTTCCTGGACTGAAAACGGAGGTAAATACGTTTAAACTCCAGTCAATTCCTGAATTTGAAGAGAAGGTAGTATTTTGTGTGTTCAGGCAACAATGGATTTTTGACCGAAAGCAGGTTGAAGAACTTTTTGAGTTGGCATATTTTCTGCACGATAGCCTTCTGAAAAATGGAATTATTGAAATCTAAAAATACACCCAGGTTCATGGATCGAATATGGTGATTAGTCTACCTGTTGCTTGTTTCGTTGCATAAACCACAACCAATTCATGTTTGGATTATACAAAGATGTTATTGATTCTGTTTTTACTAATCTCTTTAAATGAATTTTCAAAGTGATAGTCATCATTAAATGAGAATATACTGATAGTAGGTTGTGATTTTTGTGCATATAGGGATTATTATCAGAGGTATGAATATTTGTTATTTGTATGGTTAATATTTGTACGTAATGTTTTGAATAAAGATGAGATTAAAAACTTCCTATCTTTACTCCATATGAAGAAGAGGGAAAAGCAGGATTCCATACGAAAGGTAAAGGTCTTTGATGAGGCGGCTTTTGAGTTGTTATTCAGGAGTCAATACGAGGGATTATGTTTTTTTGCTACCAATTATGTAAAGGATTTGGATATGGCAAGGGAGCTTGTTCAGGATGCTTTTGTTGCATTATGGGACAAGCGCTTTCATATTGATATGTCTTTACCTGTCAAAACTTATTTGACTACCAGTATTCGGAATAAATGTCTGAACTATCTCAGGGATAATAAGAAATACAATAAAGAGATCCTTGAGTTTGAAGGTTTGGATACTGATTCTGATCAAATGGCTTCCGACAAATTGATGCAGGATGAACTGGAAAGTAGGATTAATCTGGCCATTGAAGAACTCCCAGAAAAGTGTAGGGAGGTATTTATTCTGAATCGGTATGAGAATTTGAAATATCAGGAAATAGCTGATAAACTGGAAATTTCTGTGAAAACTGTAGAAACACATATGTCGAAAGCCTTGAAGCATATGCGTGATCGTTTGAAGGATTATCTGGTCATTTTGATGCTAATTATGCCTTGGTTCTTGGATAAATAGTTTCTGGGTAGTTTTCGGACTTGAATTGGAGTTGATGAAGACTCGTAAGTATATGACATAAAGAATAATATCAAAACAGCGTCAGGGTGAAATAATGCTCAGGTGTATTATAATTGAAAGAAATGAAACAAAAAGATTCTACATATTATCTCAATTTAATAAGCAAGCATTTTGCCGGGGAGGCAAATGGTGAAGAATTGATAGAACTGGCCGACTGGTTGAAGGAAGACTCGCTTCATCAAACGGTTTTTGAGGATTACCAGAAAACCTGGAAAAGTCTTGAAAAAGCAAAAATCAATAAGCAGCTTGATGTGGAAAAGGATTTGAATGAAGTGAAGTCCAAAATTGGACAAACTACCGACCAATCGCAAGAAACTGAAAAGGCAGGCAAGATTATTGAAATGGATGGTGGAGATGAGGGAGGAGTCCGTCCATTGGCTCAGTTAATGAAGGTTGCAGCAGTGATGCTGATTATGGTTATCCCGGTTTACTTCATCTACCAGTATTTTGCAGCTGCTGATACCATGCTGTTAAGAGCTTCCAATAATATGATCACCAAAGTGTTACCTGATAGTACCCTGGTTCATTTAAATGCTGGTTCTACTTTGGAGTATCCTGAGTTTTTCGGTGGGAAACAAAGGCAAGTAACTTTAAAAGGTGAAGCCTGGTTTGAGGTGACTCATAATACTCACAAACCGTTTGTCATCCAATCGAATGATGTGCAGGTTCAGGTGTTGGGTACTTCATTTTATGTAAATACTAAAGCGACGGATGAAAAGATGGAAGTTGTTTTGAAAACCGGAAAGGTGGCTGTTTATTATAAGTCCAGTGCTGATAAGCCCGTAGTTCTTAATCCCAACGAAAAAGCTGTTGTGAATCTGCTTGAACGAAAGATCCAAAAGTCTGAGAATATTGATCCGAATTATCTTTCCTGGAAAACACGCAAGCTGGTCTTTGAAGGAAATACACTGGCTGAGGTGGTTCCTGTTTTGAATAAAGTGTATCGTTCAAATATACAGATTATAAATCCTGAATTAAACAATTGTCCGTTGACTGCTACTTTTGATAAGCAGTCGTTGGAATCGGTAATGGCTGTAATTGAAGCAACGCTTGATCTGGAAATTGAACGATCTGGAAATCTGATCAAAATCATAGGAGGTGCATGCGAAGAGTAAATGTGAGTTTTAATAAGATGCTAAATCACAGAGTACAACAGTTTTTTATGTTGACGCTCTTTTCGTTGCTGTTATCATCTTCATTTGCTCAGGATGTTCACAGAAAAATTAACCTCAAAGCTGATAACAAGACTCTTGCCGAAGTTATTCAGGAGATAGGCAGGCAAGGAGATATTCATTTTTCATACAATCCCAAAATCCTTCCCGGAGATTCTGATATAATAATTGAATTCAGGGATAAAAGTATCAAAGAGATTCTTGATGCTCTTTTAGTAGATTACAATTTGTCCTATAAAGTTATTGAGAACCAGGTTGTAATTAAAAAGAGGAAAAAGGGGAGGGGAGTCGATGGAACCAAAAGAAATCAAACGATTAGCGGATTTATCAGAGATAAAGCAACAGGTGAGGTCTTGATTGGAGCCAATGTTTATGTGTATGAAATTGGGCAGGGGGCTTCTACCAATGCATATGGCTTTTATTCGCTGAGTCTTCCCAAAAAAAACTATCGAATACGTTATTCTTTTGTCGGTTATAATTCTGTTGAACAGGATGTTGAGTTGAATGTGGATCTGGAAAAAGTAGTTGTGCTTGAATTATCAAGCTTGGAAATGGAAACGGTTGAGATAAAGGATGAAGAGGATGAATCGACTCTGAGAAGCAATCAGTTGGGAGAAATGAAATTGTCACCACAAGCGCTTTCTAAAATGCCCGGTTTTGCTGGTGATGTTGATGTTGTAAAATCGCTGAATACCATACCCGGAGTTAATACCTATGGTGATGGATCCACACTGTTTTATGTCCGTGGTGGTCATAGTGACCAGAATCTATTGCTTGTAGATGAAGCTCCAATATACAATCCATCGCACTTGTTTGGTTTTTTTACTGCTCTTTCTCCCGATGCAATTAAGGATGTTAAGGTATACAAAGGGGATTATCCGGCTAGTCTGGGTGGTAGACTTTCTTCGGTGATCGAGATTCGTACACGGGAAGGGAATATGAAGCGTATGGGATTTTCAGGAAATCTCGGAATTTTTGCTTCAAGTTTAACTGTTGAGGGACCAATAATTAAAGACAAAGCTTCATTTTTGATATCAGGTCGTCGTTCCAATTTGAACTGGATTTCCAAACTGGCGACAAATAGTACGGCTGATTTTAAATTCAACGATATTAACCTGAGAACAAATTATCAGATCAATTCGAATAACAGATTGTTTTTCTCTTTTTTTAGTGGAAATGATGATTTTAGCCTGAAAGGTTTGGCTACATCAAGTTTTGGTATCAGTTGGGATAATAAAGCCGGGACTTTGCGCTGGAACCATGTTTTTAACAACAGGCTGTTTTCAAATAGTACGATGAGTTTCAGTCAGTACAACTACTATTTGTATATTTCAAAAGAGCAGAATGACTACTGGAATTCAGGAATTGAAAATTTCACACTGAAGTCTGATTTTACGTATTATATGAACCCTCAAAATACGATACGTACCGGGTTGGCTTTGAATTCATTTGCTTCTAATCCCGGCAATATACACTTCTCAGATGATGAAATTCAAAGATATATTCCTGAAGTAGCCAGGTATAACTCTCTCGAATATGTCTTTTACCTGGAGAACAATCAGAATATATCGGAAAGACTTTCCATGCGATATGGATTCAGGACTCCTGTTTGGACAAACAGGGGGGCTACAACAGTATATTATTTCGATCCTTCATATCAGGTAATTGGTCAAGATGACTATGCTAAAGGAGAATCTTATTATACAAAGGTGTTGTTTGAGCCACGTTTTAGCATGAAATATATAGTAAGTGAGAATGTTTCGATTAAAATGGGGTATAACCGGACCAGTCAGTTTAATCAGATTTTATCAAATTCAACCAGTCCGTTTACTTCACTGGAAGTATGGGCGCCTTCCGGTCCAAATATTAAACCGCAAATTGCTGATCAGTTGGCAGTAGGTTATTTCAATGAATTTGGCAAAAGGAAATGGATGTTCTCCATGGAAGGTTTTTATAAAAGAATGAAAAACCAGATTGGATATAAAGAACATCCGAACTTGTTATATAATCCCTTGATTGAAGGAGAACTTCGTTTTGGAGAAGTGAAAAGTTACGGCATGGAGTTCCTGTTAAGGAAGAAAGCTGGAAAGTTGAGTGGCTGGATTGCATATACCTGGTCGAGAGCATTAAAGGAATTTGAACAAATAAATAATGGTGAGGTTTATCCTGCCTTTTATGATCGTCCTCATGATGTTTGTGTAAATCTGCATTATCAATCTTCCGGCCGATGGTCGTTTTCAGCCAACTGGTTTTATCTTTCCGGCAGCGCGATTACCACTCCCACCGGGTTTTATCAGGCGAATGGATATACTGTGCCAATTTATAGTGAAAAGAATAACGATCGCTTACCGGATTATCATCGACTGGATTTTACAGCTGATTTTCGCTTGAATAGACCAGGAAACAGGTATCAGCATAATTTATTATTTACCTTGTATAATGCCTATGGGCAGAATAATCCATTCTCTGTCAATTTTAATAAGATGCTTGATGAGCAAGGGAAATATGTTGTTCCTGCAGATTTACCCAATGATATGTTGTTGGAGCCGACAATTGTTTCTGTGGCCGGAGTAATCTTTTCCATGAATTATAGTTTTAAGTTTTAAATATGAATCGATTACTAAAATATATCTCCCTGATTTTGATCTTTACTGCCTGTGAAAAGAAATTTGACTGGCCTTTAGCGTCCGTCGATCCTGGTTTGATCGTGATCGATGGAATTATTACCAATGAGGAGAAACACCATGAAATACGACTTTCATATCCTGTTATGGATGTAGGTGATGCGGTTTTAACTATTTCAGGAGCAACGGTACTTGTCTCTGGGGACTCTAATAGTTATTCTTTTATTGAAGATTCTCTGAATCCGGGGAACTATATTTCACAGGAAGCCTTTCAAGGAGAGGAAGGAAAATATTATTCGTTACTGATTAGTAAAGATGATGAGATATATACGGCCAAAGCTAAACTGATTCGTGCTCGTGATTTCACACCTTTGCGTTACACTCAAGTGGCCAATGGGAAAAAATACAAAATTCAATGGGTGGCACCACCCTATAATGCCCAGTTCGGAGCTATGTACGAAATTCTTCTGGACTGGTCACATCTTTCGGTATACGCCGATAGTACTCTGGAATCAACTCAGGCACGGTTGCTTTATTATACATTACCCTCTTTGGATGTTAGTGAAATTTTCGCTCCAGAACCGGAAAGAATTGTTTTTCCCGAAGGAACACGGATTACCGAAAAAAGATATTCCCTATCAGAAGATCATACAGCGTATGTTCGGGCCGTCCTGCTCGAAACCACATGGAATGGAGGCTTATTTGGTACTACTCATGATAATGTACCTACCAACTTAAGCAATGGGGCTATTGGTTTTTTCGGTGCCTGTGGTGTGACAACCAAAGAATTTGTGGTTACAGCCTCCGACGCTGTTGGTGGGAATTGATTATGTGGCATACCCTTTTTATAGCCGTGCCGTGGTATTTCTATGATCAAGTTGAAACAAATCAAAAAAAAAACACCATCCACATCAGGGTATTCCCTATCACGTGTGTATTATTTCTGAAAAGCGATTTAATGCTTTAAAGAAATAACGTTTAACATAAAATACACAATCATGAAAATTCAAAAATCAATTCAACTCGTTTCGGCCATTTTAGCTGTATCAGCAATCGTATTCACATCTTGTCAAAAGCAGGACAGTCAGGAAACAGAGGTTAGCACAGAAGTTAATGAGGAGCTTTATAGTGAACCTTCTGAAGATGAAAATATGGTCTTATCTTCATCTGATGTTATACGTGATGATATTAATAATTTCCTAACACTTGGAGCGAATGGTTTAAAAGCTGGTTCCCACTGGCAGTGTAATATGACCATCGATTCAACAGATGTTATTGATGATACGATTACCTATTTCATAACTTATGATGGTTTGACATGCAATGAGCGACTCAATCGAGTTGGTCAGGTACAGGTTCGCAAAGAGAAAGGTATGTGCTGGTGGAAAGCTGGTGCTGCCGTTGAGGTTACTTATATTGATTTACAGATAACCCGTGTCGCTACTGGGAAAACCATCGTTCTGAATGGGCAGGAAACTTTTGAGAATGAAAGTGGGAGCATTATTTTATTACTCGGACATGGTGTGTCAAGTGTTGTTCACAAGGTTTATGGATCTTTAGATGTAAGCTTTGAGGATGGAACCAACCGAGATTGGAATATTGCGCGACAGATTATCTACACCGGAGAAATTCATGATCTGATTTGTACAGTGGATGGTTTTGGTGCAGCCGGGGACTATGAGAATCTGGTAGTTTGGGGTGTAAACCGTCAGGGAAAAGAATTCTATACGCAGATTGATGAATCGCTTGTTATAACAGAGGGATGTGATTGGGACGCTGTAAGTGGAGTAAGGATTCATAATGTTCCAGAAATAGAAAAAACAATTACACTGACATTTGGATTCAATGATAATGATGAACCTATTGGTGATGATGAATGTCCAACTAAATTCCGTCTTGATTGGGTGGAAGGGAACAATTTTGGAACGCTGTTTTTACCCCTGTAATATGATCTGGTTTTAGTAGAAAACCTTTTAGTTAAAAGGGGCATGTAAAGTCATGCCCCTTTCTTCTATGTTTTTTGAAATGAATGATCGAATATTTGAAAAACTATTCAATATCTAGAAAATCGTGTTTATTAAAATTGGCGCTGCTTTCTCAATGGTTATATCCTTCAGGTAACTGTAAAAGTCATTTTCTACTTCCTCAACCGTATATCCGGCCTTTTTCAATAAGGTAATCACACCCTGATCGCCTCCCAGATGACCAGCACCAACTGCAAAAAGTGTTGATTTTTCTTTCATGATAGCAGGCATTTTCTCAACCCAATCTTTATTTCGGTTATTAAGCAGCAAATCGGCGTATTTATGCATTTCAGGAGAGCTATTCATTACCAGGTCGTGCAGTTCGTTTACATTTTGTTCTTTATATTGCTCCAACATTTTACGCAGCATATCATCATACTTGGCTTTTTCCTTAACTGCTTCGACCATCATGTTTATTTGCTCTTCTTTGCTGAACTGCTCAAAAAGACCAAGCTGTGATTCGATACTTTCAAGACCTATGATTTCTTTTTTTCCTGCTTGTGCGAATTCAATGAGTTTAGCCTCATAACCCGATTTCTCAGGACAATCAATCACGCCGTGTGTGCTGATCATTACTGAAATTACCCAGGGCTTCATGATTCCAAGTTGATCCAGGCCGGAACCTATGTTTTTCTTCAGGTAATTGTCAATCAGTGTTTTTTGGTCTTCGGTTAGTTCTGTGGATATGTTTTTCATTCCGGGATTCATACTTCCCATTTGCATTTTTTGAATCAATGTGGGATCATCCAGGTCTATTTCCAAAGCAACTTGTTCGGTCTTATTTACCAATTCATTTAAATCAGCAATTCTGATCATATCACTTTCACAAATAAGGTGAATCGTGCCATATAAATAGGATGGCTTTTCCAATCCATTTCCACTAATTTTCCATAGGAGAGAGTTTTGTGCCTGTATGTTTAATCCAAAAATCAGGAATAATGCAATGGTTATAATTTTAATCTTTGAGTTCATGGCTTATGATTTTTAATTTATGACTTTTGATTTCCAAGCTAATGTTTGCTCCATTAGTATCCTTGGTTCAGAATAAATCACAGTTTTTGGTGCCTTTTTTATTTATTCATAAAAATCCCCTGATCATTATCTTCATTTCTAAGTTGTTTTCGGTCCTCTTTGCTTTGTTTTCCAAATTTGAAATTATATTCCATTCTGAAATAGATCATATTCCCATTATCAAAAGTGTTCTCGGTTTGTATATTTTGAACGATTGCTGATTCATGAGTGATATACACCATCAAAATTGATTTCATTTTGTTTTAATTGTTAATAATCGTGAATATATGTTAATTAGGGTGTGTTGCAGGATTTCCAATTTAGAATCCCTAAAATTTTTCAAAGACGTTTGTCAGTACACAGAATCATTATACATTAGCAACTTAGGAAAATTAAATAATCAAGATATGCAAACAGCAAAACATTTATTTATGCTAATGCTGGCCGGGCTGATTGGTATAACAGCTATGGCACAGGACAAGACAATGAAGAGTAATATTTCGGATAAAACGATTACCAAGGTTATCATGATGTTGGGTGACAAATCCATGAATATGGAAATGAGTCCTCTACAGCGAGGTGTTAAGCAAACAGCTAACCTTTGGTTTGCTGAGAATGGTACAGAGGAAGAATTTACAGCATTCTGTAAGGAGAATTATATTTCAGATCCTGCAGAACGAGAAATGGTGTTCAATAAAATGAGCAAATATTTCGAATCACTATACGGTCATAACAATAAGATCGGACTTGATTTGATGGAAAATCTGCATTTGGATAATGGTCCATTGCATAAGATCGACCAGATGTTTGGATCTTATTCTCCGGGAGCACATTTATCGGATGATTTTTATGCCAATAAAATTGCTTTTATCATCACATTGAACTTCCCTAATTATTCTTTGAAAGAGAAGAATGAGATGGGTAAAAAGTGGAGTCGTTTGGAATGGGCATATGCTCGCATGGGGGATATGTTTACCTCTCGCGTTCCTGCTGAATTGCAACAAGCAACTTCTGCAGCCGAAACACTTTCGGATATCTATATTTCAGAATACAACATCATGATGGGTAACCTGAGAGATAAGAAAGACAACCGATTCTTCCCTGAAGACATGGTTTTACTTTCTCACTGGAATCTTCGTGATGAGATCAAATCGAACTATGCAACTGGTAAAGAAGGTTTGAAAAAGCAGAAAATGGTTTACCAGGTAATGAAGCGGATTATTGCTCAGGATATTCCAAAAGATGTAATCAACGATAAGACATATACATGGGATCCATACGCAAATCAGATGTACAATAAAAACGGTGAAATGATCCGTTTCAACTATGAGCCTGATACTCGTTACCAGATGTTGTTGGATAACTTCAAGTCGAAAATGGCAATTGATGCATATGAGCCTGATATGGACACCTATATCAAGCGTCAGTTTGAAGGAAGTATGGAAATGCCTCAGGAAGATGTTGAGAAATTATTTGTTGAGTTTATTTCTTCTCCTCAAATCAAAGAAGTTGGTAAACTGATCAAGAAGCGTTTAGGTCGTAAATTGCAGCCTTACGATATTTGGTATGATGGTTTTAAAGCCCGTAGTTCAATTAATGAGAGTTCTTTAGATGCTATCACTCAGAAAATGTACCCTAAAGCTCCAGCTATGGAAAAGCGTCTTCCTATTCTTTTGGAGAAATTAGGATGGGATGCTGATCGTTCTGATTATTTAGCTTCCAAGATAAAGGTTGACCCTGCACGTGGTTCAGGTCATGCATGGGGAGCTTCAATGAAAGGTGAGTATGCGCACCTTCGTACTCGTATTCCTGCAACGGGTATGAATTACAAAGGTTATAACATTGCTGTTCATGAATTTGGTCACAACGTTGAGCAAACTATTTCATTATACGACGTTGATCACTATATGCTTCAAGGTGTTCCAAACACAGGCTTTACTGAAGCTTTAGCGTTTATGTTCCAATCTCGTGATTTGTTCCTTTTGGATATGAAAGATGACAACCCGTTGAAAAAACACTTAAGCACTTTGGATGCTGTTTGGGGATTGTACGAAATTATGGGTGTAGCATTGGTTGATGTGAATGTTTGGAAATGGATGTATGCTCATCCTGATGCTACTGCGGCAGAATTAAAAAAGGCTGTTATGGACATTGCAATTGATATCTGGAACAAGTATTATGCTCCAGTATTCGGAATGGAAGATGAGCCTATCCTTGCAATCTACTCACACATGATTGCAAGTCCGCTTTACCTTTCAAACTATGCTTACGGATCAATCGTTGAATTCCAGGTGGAGCAGTATATTGCTGATAAAAAATTCAATAAAGAAGTTGACCGCATCTGGAAACTGGGTCGTTTAACTCCAAAAGTATGGATGGTGAAAGCTGTTGGTGAAGAAATGTCAGTTAAACCGATGCTTAAATCTTGTGAAGAAGCGCTTCAGCAAGTGAAGAAGTAATTTCATAAAAGACAATATAGCAAAACTCCCGGCTTCATCAGAGGTCGGGAGTTTTTTGATACTATGTATTAGGTTTGCTCTACTAAAACTAATCTCCCTTATTTAAAGGAATAGTAAAACTAAAGGTACTACCTTTTCCAAATTCACTTTCCACCCATATTTTTCCCTGATGGGCTTCAATAAAGTCTTTACAAAGAATCAGACCCAGTCCGGTTCCTTGTTCCTGGTTAGTTCCTTTGGATGTTTGATGCGAATCGAGTCGAAACAATTTACTACAACATTCTTCTTTAATTCCTATCCCTGTATCAATAATTGAAAATTTTAATTCGTTCAAATTTTCATATGCAATAGTATTAATTTGACCATTATCAGGTGTGAATTTAATGGCATTCGAAATAAGGTTTCGAATTACTGTATGTAGCATATTCCGATCTGCAAATATTTCGAGATCCGGGGGGATACTTTGTATAGTCCGGATATTTTTTTGGTTTGCAGCCCAGCTGAGTAATTCAGAAACTTCTTTGACCAATTCTTCCAGCTTAAAGGTTTCAGGATCATATTTCACCTTTCCGGATTGAGATCGGGACCAATCCAGGAGATTGGTAAGTAAGTCCATCTCTTGCTTAGAGGCAATCAACATATATTCGGTTATTTCCTCCACGTCACTAAAATCATTGTTTTTGACACTGTCCAGGAGAATTTCACTGAAGTTCATAATTGCATTGATTGGATTTTTTAAGTCATGGGCTATTATTGAAAAGAACTTATCCTTTGTGATATTTAATTCGCTTAATTTTTCGTTTTGAGTTTTAATTCTTTCTTCTGATTGTATCTGGTCAGTGATATCCCAATTGACTCCAATCATTTTTATAGCTTTACCATTGTCTTTTAATACCTTCGCATGAGCCTGTATGTTTCTTACTTCACCTGAGGGCCAAACAATCCTAAAGGTTGTGTGAAATTCACCATCACCAGAAATTGCATCAGCAACTTCCTGACTGGCTTTTTCTAAATCATCAGGATGGATACCGCTTTGCCAGGCTTCAAAAACACCTTCAAAATCATCAGGAGAAATACCATAGAGTTTATACATGTTATCATCCCAAATTAGAACATTATCCACCAGATCATAATCCCAGATACCAATATCAGCTGATTGAGTAGCAAGAGATAGTCTGGCTTGAGTTTCTCTAAGTTCGTTTTCCCATATTTGCTTTTGAGTGATATCCCGGTTACTACTTCTGAAAATAAATTTGTTTGTTTTCTTATCCCTAAACCTTCTGCAGTAATGGCTGATCCATTTTTCATCACCATTCCGGGCAATGACCCGATATTCAAAAGATGTTTCATCCTCAGAAATTTCAGAACGACATTGGTAATGTTCTTTGACTTTTGGTAAATCATTGGGATGAATTATTTTGAATTTTAACTCCGGATCGGAATAATATTCTTCAGGTGTATAACCTGTAATATCAAAACACGAAGGAGATGTATAAAGAAATTCACCATTCTCGGAGATAACACTCTCCCAGTCTGAGGAATTGTCGGCAAAATCTCTAAAAAACTTCAGTTGTTCCAAAAGTTGTTCCACCTCCAACGCGTCAAAACTCGTTTCGACCTTCTTCATAACAACCTTAAAATAAGTAAATACCCCTTGCAAATATTTATTAAAGTTACGAAATTCAATCGATGACTGCAAGGGGTGTCATTCTGAAAATCTTAATCATATCCAAAAGAACTTCCACCCAGAAATTCCCGGAGGATGCTGGTTGGAGGAGTTTCTTCTATTGATATGGGATGGAAGAATGAAAAGAATTTCAGGAGTCTACCTGCTTCGGCAAATTCTGGTTCATTCATTTGTACTTTCTTTAAAATAGGTTCAGCGTATGTTTTCAGAACCCCTAGCTCGTATAACAGTGCAGAGTTAAACATAATATCAGCCTCCTCCTGATAGGGCCAGATGTTTTTAATCTCACCCCTTATAACGCTAGGCCACCTCTTTATGGTTTCGGTGGCAGAATATCCCCGGTAACGGAAATCACGAATAATACGACGAACCAGTCGGTTGTCACGCGTTGAGATCCGATTATGACCATCGATGGATATTGGCGTTACTGCCGATACATAGACTTTAAACTTATTCTCCACCGGGATATGCTCAGTTAGCTTTGGATTCAATCCGTGGATTCCTTCAATAACCAAAATATCTTTCTTCTTAATCTTTAAGGTTTCGCCATCGTAATATTTTTTACCATCTTCAAATGAGAATTTAGGAACCCTGATTTCCTTTCCATCCATCAGATCGGTCATGTTCCGGTTGAATAGTTCCAGGTCGAGGGCATACAAAGATTCAAAGTCAAGCTCTCCATCCTTATCCCTTGGAGTATGTTCCCTGTCCACAAAATAATTATCCATGGATATTTTTACAGGTGTCATTCCGTTGATCTTCAGTTGAATGGATAATCTTTGAGCAAAAGTAGTTTTACCCGATGATGAAGGCCCTGAAATCAAAATCATTCTGACATGTTTCCTTCGTTTGTAAATTTTATCCGCAATTTGAGCCAGCTTTTTCTCCTGAAGCGCTTCAGCAATTTTAATCAAATCCGAGATTTCACCGCTCTCTTCTGCCCTGTTCAGGTCTCCAATGTTTTTAACATTCAGGATATTTACCCAGTGGTTGTATTCCTTAAAAATCTGGTTTAGCTGGGGTTGTTCAATAAAAGGTCTTATCTCATTTGGTCTCTCAGGATTTGGTAATTGGAGGATCATTCCTCCGTAGTGATGCTGCAGGTCAAAAACCTTGATATCTCCTGTGCATGGAGCCAAACTACCATAAAAGTAATCGATGTGTTCTCCCAACTTATATACCGAAGTATACACATATCCTCGGGTACGAAGGAGTTCCGTTTTTGCATGTAAGCCTTGCTTTTCGAAAAGTTTGATAGCCTCTTCAGTTTCCATTTCGGTTCTAACAATAGGAAGGTCGGCTTTAACAAGTTCGTGCATTCGTATTTTTATTCTCTCCACTTTATCCTGGCTTAGCAAGAAATTTCCTCCATTGACAGAACAAAACAAACCATTAGAGATTGGGTGGACAATTGTTAATTCGGCTTTTGGGTATAGTTCAGCAATGGCTTTATACAAAACAAATATCAGCGAGCGTACATATATACGCCTTCCTTCAGGGTGACTGGTGTCGAAAAAATGAATGTTTTTGGGTTTATAAATTTGGTAACTGAGATCTTTAATTTTATTGTTTACCATTGCTCCCATAATAGGGTAATCAAGGCATACATCCAAATCCTTTACCACATCATGTAAAGTCGTGCCAAGTTCATATTTTTTAGATACCGTTCGGTTATTGCAAGAATAAATAATTGGAATACTCATAAATAAAGAGTTTGATGTTAAATCTCAAAGATAGTATTTATACCTGCTGTTTGAAAATTCCAAACATTCATTTTGTAGTAAAGACTCTAGCCTAGAAGCTAAAGACTTGAATTCAAACCACTATACCACACATTATTATCATGATATAAGGCAATATTTATACTTTAAGTTTCGCCAAAAGAATATAACGTCTAAATAAGTAGTATCAAATATGAAAATATGTTGACATATAGCAAAATATTATTTCTGAAAAACAAGACATATTATTTTGTACAAATTAAACAATAATCCGTTTATTTGACGTTCTGAATATCCATACTAACCCAAATTAACACATGCTATGAAAGCACGTTCAGTCATTATCTTGATTTTAACACACTTTATCTGTTATTATTCTTTTAGTCAGGAATATCTGAAAAATCAAATTGCTCCTATAAACATAGAAACGTTATTGTACTATAACGACCCGATCTCATCCGGTAAAGGAAACATTGATGTGGTAAACTCATCTTTTAATGGATATTCAAGTCCATTCGGGAATCCTGCTTTATTGATCGGAGAAAATATATCAGCGGGAATGGAGTTGCAAAGAGCCCGTTACTATCAATCAGCAAAACATGATTTTAATGCATATGCAAATTTTCATAAACGGCATGCAATAGCAATTAGTGGGTATAGCCTCGGACCAAAAGACATGGCTTTGAGAGCTATTCAGATATCATACGCCCATCAGATTCTCAAAAACCTAAATTTAGGACTTAACCTTAAATCATCATATTTACACACCAATCAAAGAACACACGTTAGCTCTCCAGGTCCAAAATTTAATTTATTTGATTCTGAACGAAACTATTCTATGAGTATAGGGATTCTCTACTCAAAGGACATTTTAATAAAATATCCGATTGATATAAACATGTCGCTAGGTACTTTAATAAGGAATATAGGTAAAAAGCAGACTATAGGATCCATGCCAATAATCACTCATAATGGACAAATCTTCAATACACGATCTTTTAGTGAATTTTCTCCAACAGCATTCTCAATTGGATTGAACATCACCGCCAGTCATCAGATAACTACCATGAGTAGAATTGAAGTAGATATTGCCTACCAGATGAATAAAATGTTGGTCCCAAGTCGTAAAAAAGGAGAAGGTAACGAGTCCGATTACATCTATGAAGAATCAGCCTTTGAATCCATATTCACCAGCTGGACTGATTCACCGGAAGGCTTTAAAGGTGAGCTCAATGAAATGTATCATAATTCCGGAATTGAAGGACGATTTATCTATGATGATATCTTTTTTGTTGCTGGTCGTATGGGACATTCATTCCTGGATGAGCATCATCACAATAACAGCTTTGGCTTCGGAATAGGGCTATATGGATTTAAGTTTGAATATGCACATCAATCGATTGGAAACAATCTCGAAGTGTATGGTTTTGCTCCTCGTAATTATTTGAGTTTTGGTTTTCGTTCCCGTATTGGTGAATGGTTTCGGTTTTAAATAGAATCCCTCAACCAATAAAGGGAGAGAGATTCAATAAATCATTCAGCATAGAGGTGAAGGGGAAGTTTACTAATTTACCTGGTATCCTAATGAATCCAATGTCTTCCATTTCTTGTTTCCTTCAGAATTCCAGGCTTTCCACTCCATAATTGCCTGGTCTTCGGTAATAGTGACAATTGCATAACCATAATCGGTATAATTGCAGTAGTAACCTTTTACATCTGGGTTTTTATACGGTCCACCCCACTCTTTGAATGGAGCCCCACAGGAGCCCGCCAATACCTGGTAAATTTCATTTCCGCTTGAATCTTCCATGGAAGCCCGATTGTACAAATGATCATGACCACAGAAATAAATACGTGAACCTTTGCTTCCTATCAGGTTCCAGAATTTATCACGTTGGTCTTTATAAAAAGCCTGGCAGTCGGGGTGGTTAACCTGTAGACAAGGATTATGACCAAAAGTAAATAAATGAGGTGTGCTTTTCTTATTGAACCTGGAATTCAGAATATCACTTAACCAGGGCATGTTTACCTTGTATGGATCAATATATTCATCAAGACCAACGAAAAAGGCATTTTTATGTTTGAAATAGTACGTCAGGCCTTTCTCTTTATCCGGTCCGTTTTGAGGATTTGAATTACCAAAAGCATTCATATAGGCTTTAATGAGGGTGTCATTCGGAGTGGGTGTATACGGCTCTTTAGGAGGGTATATCGATCTTCCATTTTCATGATTTCCCCTTACAGTGTATACTGGAATGTTGGAATTATATACGACTTCCATTGCCTTTTTCCAATTTTTAAATTCATCATCAAAGGAAGTATTTCCATGGGCCCACCAACCATTTACAAGGTCACCGGGCACAATTACCAACTCACATTGTTCATCAACAATCGATTGAGCAATAAGGCTTAAAGTAGAGGCATTAACACATAGTTTTCCATCGTAATTATCATTGTTGCCTCGTGTGTCACATACTACTGCAAACTTCCAGGTTTTTTGATGTGTATTCTGTTGGGCCAAAGCTATTCCTCCAATAATTAGGATAATTAGGAGGGAAAGGCTACTTAATAATCGTCTTTTTCGTTGTAATACATTCTTAATCATAGTATCGGTTTTAGTTAGTAAGGATGTTTTTTACAAAGTTGGTTAATGAAAATCAGAAATGTTAGAGTATAAATACCTGTTTTTCAAAAAAAAGTAAAAAAACAGTGGATTTTGATATCAATCTGAACAGATTTATGCTCTTTTCGCAAAATACTATCCGTTGCAGAAGTCTAAAAAGAGATATGGAATCGTATACTTTGATGTGTTATTGAAATTGTTAATAAGTTCTAATATTATAATAATAAGCTGCTAAGATTTATTAATGAAATAATATTATATTGCAGGTATATGTGATGTATGTTAAGGAAAAGCATGTAAATTAATCACTAACCACAATGTGGAAGAAAGATAACGAATGCAGAAAATGATCATTCTGTAATCCTCCTTTTACCACAACATTAACTATTACTAAAATTATGAAAACTTTAAAAGCTATTTTTTTTACATTATTAATTAGTGTATTTTCTATGAGCGGATTTGCTCAAAATGAAGAATCAAAACAATTACTAGCTCCTCCGGGGTTTGACTTGATAATTACGTTGGATTATAATTGGTATTCAATGCCTGCTAATACTGGTAAATTAAAAGTTACATTTAACGAAACTGGTGAGTCCTATAACTATTTTATCGAAGATTTAGAAATATGCCCAACCACTCCGGGCACTCGTAAATACAAAATTCACTACGGTTTTGTCTATGATGGTGAAATTGAAGTGAAGGCGGCAAATACTAGCCCCTATTTTTATGGTATAAATACAACCACAGGATCATTTCATTGGTATCAAAATGCTTTTGTACATCTAGATATGTATCCATAGGTAATTAAAATTCCTTCATACAACACATGCTGAAGCCCGTATTTTTTGATGTATTCTGCTGAAAAGTTTACATCCGAATAATATGGGCTTTTTCTTGGGGATTGGTTTGTTTACCTTAGTAGTCACGTATATGTTGTCTGGATTATTATAGATCTATATGCGATCCATCGCAATACGGACTATTTTTTGTTTGCTTACACCTGCATAAATAGTGTGTTCCGGTATTTTCTACCTTGAAAATCTTTGGCGTTATGGATGTTGTTTTATGAGAACCGTCACAGAAAGGTTGTTTTTTTGATAATCCACAGGCACACCATGCATAACTCTTCCCTTCTTCCAGGTCAATGGCTACAGGTTCTTTGGCGGCAATAGTTGGCTTTTGCATTTTATTTTCTTTTTGATCAACTTCCATTTCTTTGTTGGACAAGATATAAGACAGAGCACCCGATGGACATTGTTTAACCTGCTTGATGATGTCTTCGGTGCATGCGCCATTTACATCAACCCATGGTCGGTTCACCGGATCAAATACCTGAGGTAGTCCATTGAAACAAATTGTTGAATGAATGCATAATCCTGGTTTCCATACAACAGTGACTTCGCCGTTGTCGTACTTCTTAATAATATCTCTTTTATCCATAGGGCTATTCATTTGGTTAAACTGTATTCTTATAAAACACCATTCGAATTGTTTAGTTCAGTGAGCTACTGCATATTAAAGTTAAGCCTAATTCTTAATAGCTATTTTTGTCTCTACATGAGAATTTATATAAAGATTGATTTGGATTCAGGTATTTGAAACTTGTGACAATTGTCAAAACACGGAGACTGGATTATTTGAGGCCTTCAGGGTTTTCTGATAGGGGATTTCAGTTATTGATACGAAGTTCCCAGTTTGTGCTGGAGGGCTATTAAAAAAAAAACAGGGACAAAGGCCCTGTTTCATTGTGTTTATTATTTCTTAGGCCCTCGTGTTCGGGGCTTCTTATATTTCTCTTTGAGCTTTCTCCGGTAGGAACCTCCCAGATTTATTTTTTGATTTTTTTCCTTTTTCTCATGAAAACCTCCTTGAGATTCCTCATTTTTAGGAGCCTTCAGGTAACTTTTATCGAATAGACACGGCCGTTCTTCAGGTGAGAATATATCTGAAATTTCAACTTCAGCAGGGATTTCATCCATAGGAATCGACTTCTTCATTAACTCCTCAATTGTTTCCTGATATTCTTGTTCCTTCTCATTTATAAATGTAATGGCAGTACCATCCTTATCAGCACGTCCTGTACGGCCAATACGGTGTATGTAATTAAGAGGTTCATCAGGAGTGTCGAAGTTTATTACGTGGCTTACATCTTTAATATCCAATCCTCGGGCAACTAGATCAGTGGCGATCATAACCCGATGGGTGCCATCCTGGAATCGTTTTACAGTATTAATACGAAGGTTCTGCGATTTGTTTGAATGAATTACTCCTAATTGTTCAGGGAATTTATGTTCCAATTCTGCAAAAAGACGATCTGCTAGTTTTTTATTGGCTACAAAAACGAGTACTCGATCAAATTCTTCCCCGGTATTTAAGAGGTGGCTCAATAGATTAACCTTTGTATAAAAATTAGGGGTATGATAGGCTATTTGGATAATCTTTTCTAAGGGGGTGCCCTGTGGAGCTATTTCTACCTTTTCAGGCAGGTCGAAGAATTCTTTGACGACCTCATCAACATCATTTGTGATGGTGGCAGAGAACATCAGATTTTGTCTTCGTTTTGGTAATATCTCCAACATACTGGTCACTTGATTTCTGAATCCCAGGTTAAACATTTCGTCTACCTCGTCAACAACCAGTTTTTGCACTGCTTTTAAGCGAAGTGCTCCACACATAACTAAATCCATTAACCGACCAGGTGTAGCTACCAGAATATCCATCCCCTCCTGTACTAAATCGCTTTGGGTATTAATACTGGTCCCTCCATACACTCCGGTTATCCGGGTATTCATATAAGTAGTAAGCTTTTTGGCCTCATCAATAACCTGTAAAACCAATTCGCGGGTAGGTACCACAATTAGTATCCTTGGATGCTTTTGCTCAGAATATTTCAGCTGAGTCAGGATAGGCAGTAGGTAGGCCATTGTTTTACCAGTACCAGTTTGAGCGATTCCTACAAAATCTCTTCCTGACATAATCTTCGCAATGGCTTGCTCCTGAATAGGAGTGGCTTCTTGATAGGATAAATCTTGTAGTGCCCTTTTTAATGGTTTACTTATATTGAATTGTTCAAATGTCACAAGCTCAGTTTTTAATTTCGTGCAAAGATAATGCTTTATTGGGAGATTGGTTTTTGAAACCGAAAATGATTCTTTTTGGCTTTATTTATGATCCATTACTTTCAGAATCAGGAATAAAAAACTATGATTTGCTTGTGAATATTTCAAAAGTAAATCATAGTTTCTAAATGCACTCGATTCTTTGTTCGTGAATTCGTTTCTTATTCTGGGGAATTAATAACTACTGTTTCATCTTCAGCTTCTTCTGTAATATATCGATAGTAAAGCCCGATAGTACCCGCAACTAAAAATGATGTAATAAATCCTCCGATTATTAACTGGATCAAGTATTGAATAACAGTTCCTACAGAAGGAATGGCAGCTAGAGCAAGACTAATAACGCCCAGAATCATTCCCAATATTAATAGTCCAACACCAGCTACAATGAGGATTAAAAATAATTTTATAGCACGCCCCCAGGTAATATTGTTGAAGCTGTATCCAAAGGCTTCGCTAACGGATAATTTGCCAGCGGCAATAGCAGGTATGGCCAGTGTGAATTTTAAGAGAAAGATAAACAGAGCAAGAACCCAGATAAATGATAAGAAACCTGATATGCTATTTAAGCTTCCACCGATATAAGCTCCTGCCATAAACATAAGAATGAGTAGAATATTGGCATAGAAAATTCTGAAAACACTTTTATCAAGCGATTTATTGAAAGCATTTAAAAGAAGACTGTTTCCTTCATGAATATACTGATCGATGATAATAAAGAAAAAGTTGTAACTCCATGATGCAAGGATCATCATTATGACCAAATATAAAATTATTGTGAATATGAAATTTGATCCGAGTGAGCTAGTATCCATGCTTTCAAAGAAATTTCTTAATGCTTCCGGATCACTCATTGTTTCTATTGTAAATGGATTGGTCCCTAAACCAATTGTAAATACAAGCCACATGATGGAAAACATTGCAATACTTGTTAAAGTGTAGGCAATAAGTATTTTCAGGAAACTTTTTCCTGAAAGATCCATGATGGTGTTGAAGAGATCTTGCTTAAATCCTTGTAGATAATTGTTCATAATTATAGGGTTTGAAACATCAAGCAATTCTGGAAAAATTCTTAAAATAAGAAGATTTTCCATGCTTGATGAATTGTTTTTTAAGATATTGAGTCGTTTTTGTTTTTTTCAATTGATTGTAAATCAGTTGAGTCGTTTTTATTTTCACTAATATCAATACATGAAATCAATTGAGCAATTTAGTGACTATTACTAAATTGTAAATAATACTTTATTGAGAATTTATTAACATGAACCGAAAGGTGCGACTTAAAACCTGAACCCCAACTCAAGTAGGATCCTGATTTTGTCTCTTCTATAATCGAAGGGGTAGGAGTGATTTTTTATGAGATATTGGTCATTGTTGAGAATGTTCTTAATAGCAAAAGAACTATATAACTTCTGAGAAAAGTTGTATGTGATTTTACTGTCGATGTTTAACCAGGGATTGATATGGTTCGGTCTGTATAATTGTGTTTCATTGTGATAATCCGATTCTCTGCGAAAAACCTTTCCCTGATAATGAGCAAGTAAGGAGGTGCAGATTTTTTTTGTTTTAAATACAAGTCCCATATTTAATTGATGGGAAGGCATCCAGGTGAGTTTATTAGAAGATACAGCAATTGTGGAATCATATATTTCTTCATCCAATCGGTGCGTAAATGAATAATTTATAAAACCCTGAATTTTATTCCTGGAATAGTTGATTTCGCATTCAAGTCCAGTTGTTTTAAGTGAATAAACATTTGTGCTTAGATTTTCGTTGGATGTGCTATATGCTATCTGGTTGATGAAATCCAAATAAAAAACATTCAGTTTATAGTGTAAGTAGGAGTTGAGGACCCAGTTCATGGCTAAATCATAGCTGTTCACAATCTCAGGCTTTAGTTCTTCTAGATTAGATGCAAGAGTATATGTGTTGGAACCGAACATTTCAGTGGGGGAAGGTGTTCTGAAAGCCCTACCTGATATAAACTTTAGTGAGAGTTTCTGAGATGGGGCAAAAACCAATGAAGCACGATATGTTAAGAGGTTGAAGGATTTAGAATGCACAGTGAAATCCTGAGATTTAATATCTGAATATTTGAATTGCTGACCATCAAAACGTCCATCCAATGTGAACTGGATATGATCAGAAATCTTTGGAGAAATATATTGAATGTATGCAGCATAATTATGAATGGGTTTTTGATCAATATATTCCAACCAGGGAGAAAGATTGTTGAAACTGTTTTCAGGGAAATAATTATATGTCATATTCATATCAATATTGCTTGAATGATGCTGGTCACCGTTGTACCAAAAATGATCGTATTCCATTCCGAAAAATATGATCTGCCGGTTATTAAAAGCATAATTCATTTGAGCTCTGATGAAAATATCCTCGGCATCTGTTTTGATGTATTCATTAACACCATTTGGATAGTTCACAACTCCTGCCGGGAAAAAATTCATATTCCAATCGAGTCCGTGTTTCTGGTAGCGCGATACTAGCTCATAATTAATACTCCTGATTTTTGTTGGTGCATATTTTACCGACAAGATTCTTCTGAATTCTTTCATTGATTCAGGTGTTTGTGGTATGGTAAACAACCAACCATGTCCGGTCTCATAATCCCAATGTTGTTCGTGATATTGAAGGTTCAATCCTTCAAATTGATCTTTTCCGTATATTTTATTGAAGAAGTAGAGGTTTCGTCTGCTATCATTTACTAAATGTTTAACCCGCTGACCTTGGTTATCAAATTCTTCATGATTGTCATAGGATTCGTATTCGTTTCCCAGCGTCTTATTCACACTAATAGAGCTAATAAATCCAAATCGTTTGCTTTCTTTTCCTAAAATAACATCGTAGCATTGTGTTCCTTGGTTCCCTGTAGAAAGCCGAACCTCACCAAATTTTTGATGACTTTCCGCTTTTAAGGTGTTGAGCGAAATCACTCCATTTAAAGCATTGTTGCCATAAAGAGAGCTGTTTGGGCCTTTCATTATTTCTATCGACTTGCTGAAAATAAGAGGTGTGACATCCCAGGTATATGCTGTTCCATACAAGTTGTCGTTAAACGGAACTCCATCTATAAGTAATAGAATATGGTTGTTGTTCCAGCTTTCACTTATGCCCCGGTATCCAATCGTACTTCGCTCGTAATCCTGGGATAGCGAAAATGCTGTTTGATATCCCAGGATTTCATTGATACTGTTCCAACCCATACTGTGGATTTGTTTGTCGAATAAAAGATTGACAATATTTGGCGCTTCCGTAGCCTTTTGCGGCGTTTTTGCTGCAGAAGTAATGTTCATATTCATTAATTCCTGCAAACTCAATGATAGAATACTTGATTTAAGTGTTACATCTAAGGTATTCTTCCCTTGAAGTATTTGATAATTGAATCTGTATTCTGAAGGGAAAAGATCCTTATAAGAAAACCTGAATGTATAGGAAGAATTTGAATTGTCGATACTGATTGAATATAAACCCAGGGAATCCGTTCGGTATGCTTTTCTTAATTCGGGGATGTAAATTCTGGCAGCAGAAATGGGATTCCCATTTTCATCGCATACTTTTCCGTGGATGTTTTTCTGACCACTTACCTGAAATATTATAACGATCAATAATAGTATTATTAAAACTCTTCTCATTTCACAGCTCAATGTATAGCAGGGAACCCAATCCCTGTATTAATTTGTGAAATTAAGAAAAAAATGGTGAAATATTCCAGTGTCATCTAAGTATATAGATGGGTGTAGTTGTTTAGGGCTTGTAGTGGGTGGTAATATGTTTTGAATATTAGTTAGATATCGTGATTGTTGAAAAAGTCTAAAACCATTTCAGCGTGAGGAATACCATCTTCAGAATAGATATCTGAAACTACTTTAAATCCCAATTCCTGGTAGAACTTCAGAAGGTATTCCTGAGCAGATATTCTAACCTTATCATGATTCAGGGTTTTTGAAATATATTCAATAGCTCTTAACATCATGTCACGAGCGACACCTTTTCCCCGCCCCTTTTTACTTACTGCAACACGACCAATTGAGGCTTCTTCAAATCGTAATCCTGGTGGTAATATTCGGGTATAAGCAATCAGTTCGCCTTCTTCGTCTCGCCCCAAAAGGTGCAAGCCTTCAAAATCCTTATTGTCACATTCTGAATACAAACATTCCTGCTCGATCATAAAAATCTCGATTCGCAGGCGTAAAATCTCATACAATTCATGATTACTTAACTCTTCAAACTTCTTGTATTCCCAATTCACTTTCATGGCCTTACTTTTAAGCAAAGATAGTGTTTTGAGGATTATAACTTTCTAGAATCAGGCTGTTGCTGATCTTCTGAATATTTATTATCTTGTTTATCCCGGCAATATTTTCTGTAGGTAAGGAAAGCTGAAAAAGCCATAAACAGGTTAAAAAGATATTCAAAAGGAGACCAGTTCCATTCGGACCAAAATTCCCCAAATGAATGGCTAATAAATATGTAGTAATAAACCGCATAGCCGGTGAAAAATGTAGCAGGTATAATCACGATGATAATAAATGCAGCTTTAAAATTACACTTTCGGTTTGTTGATAACATTGTCGTACTCTTCTATTTTATCTAATTAGAAATCGTGATTAATTTCTATACTCTTTTGGGGTGTTTCTGTAATTAGAATCTTGCTGATACCACATCCACCAACCAAATGCTATTCCACAGATGGGATAGGCCATTAATTCTAATTCGAGATTTGCATAGGTTTCCAAAAGGTTGGTAGTAGTTAATGATCCCTCAAATATTAATACAAAAACCGGTGCAATGCAGGCAGTAAGAATTCCCCATGTTATTCCGGTTAGTATTATGTAAATCCACTTTCCTTCCTTATGCCAGTAGCACCAGGGCTTTCCGAGTATTTTTTTCATCTTTATGTTAATCGAATAGTTTACAATTCTTTTTCAGGATTCTGTTCTCTCTTATATTTTCTGTTGGTATAATGCCATTCCCACAATCCAAACAGTACAGCAAAAATTATTAGCATGCCTAAACCTATCAGAAGTTTGTGAATTGGGGTGAGCGGACTTTGTTTTCCCTCATGGTTGTAATATAAAAGGAAAACCTGAAGAGGAATCATAAAAGCAGCCCAGATAGCCCCCTTGATCAGAACGTATTTCCACTTACCTTCATTTTGCCAGTAGGACCAGGGTTTATTTAAAAATTGGCTCATATTGCTTTATTGAAGTTTTTGTTCTTTGATGTGTTTTCTGTTAACCGTATGCCACTCGCACCATCCCAATACCGGGCCAAAGATGGCTATAAAAACAGGAAGGAATTTCACATTTCGTAAATGATTATCTAAAGTTTCTGGCGAATAATTCCATTTAGCAAGTATAAATACTAATTGGGGTAAAATAATTGCCGCTGAAACGATCAAAGATCCTTTTATAATGATAAATTTCCATTTCCCCTCTTTTTGCCAATAAGTCCATGGCTTACCGTGGTATTCTTTCATTTAATTATGGTTGTTATTTCTGTGTTTATCAGGAATGCAATAATAATAAAATATGAGTATACTTTTGTAGGTAATGTGAGGAATAGTGATTCTTTTTAAAGGGCGTTGTGCTCATAATTGATGATACTTTTAATACATGATTTTATATCAAATTCATTTGCAATGCTTTTGATAAACGCACTCCCAACAATTGCTCCATTAGCATAATTGCAAGCCGTTTCAAAGTTTTTCGAATCATGAATTCCAAAGCCCACCAAGGTTGAGATTGGGAGATCTAGCTTATGGATTCGTTCCAGGAAAGGTACTGCATGATCTATGGCGGAGGTTTTACCTGTTGTTCCGAAGGAAGATACCAGGTATAAAAAGCCTTTGGATAAATGAGCAAGCCTTTTAATTCTGTTATCTGAGCTTTGAGGAGTTACCAGAAAAATTACATTCAAATTGTAACATTCAAATATATACTGGTACTTTCCCTCATATTCCTCAGGAGGGAAATCGGGTATGATCAATCCATCGATTCCACTTTCATGACAGGCCTGACAGAAATTCTCGATGCCATACTGAAATATGCTATTGTAATAACCCATCAGGATTTTTGGGATGGAGGTGTTTTTTACTTCCTTTAATTGTTTAAACAGTAATTTCAGATTCATTCCGTTTTTCAATGCTTGCAAACTGCTTTGTTGAATAACAGGACCATCTGCCAATGGATCGGAGAAAGGGATTCCTATTTCAACTAAATCTACACCGACTTGCTCTAATTCATTAATAATTCGGCAAGTATCCTCCAGTTTAGGATAACCCGCTGTAAAATATATCGACAGTATATTCTGTTTTTTTCGTCTAAATAATTGATCTACTTTATTCATTTTAATTGTTTTATGTTAGATGTTTCCACATCTTGAATCTTGTTTCTTATTGTTTGAATCTCTTTCCATAGCCATCATTAGTATGATACTACGGTTGGATTCAACATAATACTTCTTACATCATGCCCAGATATGTCTCCATATCCTTATCTCCCCGACCTGATAGGTTTACAACTACAAGGTCATCCGTCTTAAATAACTTTTGTTCAAGCACCGCTAGTGCATGCGCCGATTCCAATGCCGGGATTATTCCTTCAAGTCTGGCAAGACGGAATGCCGCTTCAACTGCCTGTTCGTCTGTTATGCTTAAGAATTTAGCCCTTTGACTAATAAACAACTGGGAGTGCAATGGTCCGATGCCGGGATAATCCAATCCTGCCGAGATGGAGTAAGGTTCTGTAATTTGTCCATCGCCACTTTGCATCAACAAGGTTTTACTGGCATGAAGAACTCCTGGGGATCCTATGGCTGTGGTCGCAGCTGTCTCTCCCGTATGGATCCCTTTGCCAGCGGCTTCTGCGGCAATAAGTTGGACTTTATAATCATCCAGGAAATGATAAAAAGCTCCCGCTGCATTGCTTCCTCCGCCAACACAGGCTATAACATAGTCAGGGTTAGTTTTTCCGCACTGATGCTCTAACTGAGTTTTAATTTCCTGACTTATGACCGACTGAAGTCGAGTGACCAGATCCGGGTAGGGATGCGGACCTACCACGCTTCCAATTATGTAATGTGTGTCCTCCGGATTTGAGATCCAGTCGCGGATGGCTTCGTTTGTAGCATCTTTCAATGTTTGATTACCGCTGGTTGCCGGAATAACTTTTGCTCCCAGCATTTTCATACGGGCAACATTTGGAGCTTGACGTTCAATATCCAATGCTCCCATATAGACCAAGCATTCCAAGCCTTTCAGTGCACAAACTGTTGCTGTAGCAACTCCATGTTGTCCTGCACCTGTTTCAGCGATGATTCGTTTCTTTCCCAACTTTTCTGCCAGAATGATCTGACCAATGGTGTTGTTAATTTTATGCGCTCCGGTATGGTTCAAATCTTCCCTTTTCAGGAAAATATTTGTCTGATAATGATCAGAAAGCCTTTTTGCAAAATATAGTGGAGTTGGTCGACCACTATAATGTTGAAGTAGCGAATGGAACTGCTCTTTGAATTCATTGCTTTCCAGAATATCCAGATAGCAGTTTTGTAGTTCCTTGACATTTGGATGTAGCATTTCTGGAATATATGCTCCCCCAAATTCTCCGTAGAATCCATTTTTATCGGGTTGAAATTTTAAAGTCATATTATGATCTGATTTTCGTACTTGAGATTTTTAAAGAATTCCTTTATTTTTTCTACGTCTTTAATGCCTGGTTCTGACTCAAAGCAACTGTTGATGTCAATTCCGGCGAAATATTGGTGCTTGATTTGCTTGATTAGCTCAGTATCATCCTGGCCAATTCCTCCACTAAGGAAAAAAGGAGTTGTCTCCTGATATGAATCAAGAATTAGCCAGTTAAACTTTCGGCCCGAGCCCCCGTGATTTCTGGTTCTTGTATCAAAAAGAAAAAGCGAGCATTTTTCGTTATAAGCGTCACAAGGATTAAAATCATCAGCCCCGGAAATCCCAAAAGCCTTAATTACTTCAATGCCTTGCCTGTGGAAGTAATCACACAATTCAGGGCTTTCATTGCCATGAAGTTGAATAGTATTCAGATTATAAGTCATGATTAACTCTTCAATCCGTTCCTTTTTTTCATCAACAAAAACTCCCACTTTTTTAATCCCGTCAGGAATAATACCTGGGGTGTAAATGGATAATTTACCAACAAATCGTTTCGATTCCGGGTAGAATATAAAACCCATATAATCGGGGCTCAATGCTGTTAACGCTTCTATGTTTTTGTGAGCCCGTAGGCCGCATATTTTAATTTTCATATTATGGATGTTAGTTACTCGTTTCATTAATTGTAACATCGATCAATAAAAAATAATCATTTGCATGATAACAGAAGAAATACAACTAATTACTTCTCGTTATTCACCAATTTGCTTAATTAGGTTTTTGCAAGCCAGACCAGGATCCTCCTGCCGCATAAATGATTCTCCAATCAAAAATCCTTGATATCCGTATTTTTTAAGTTCCAGTATGGTCTCCGGCTTTGATATTCCGCTTTCAGAGATTTTCACAAATGAATCAGGAATAAATTCTGCCAGTTCAATTGAATTTGAAATCGCCACTTCAAATGAATCCAGATTTCGATTATTCACTCCAACCACCTGTATATAATCATTCAACTTATCAAGTTCTTTTGCCGTATGAATTTCCAGAAGGACCTCCATATCTGCTGCATTGGCAATCATAGCCAGTTCTTTGATTTCATCTTTAGTTAAACAGGCAGCGATTAACAGGATTGCATCAGCGCCTATAGCCTTGGCTTCGGTAACCTGGTAAGCATCGATTACAAAATCTTTCCTTAAAATTGGTACAGGGATATGCTTGCGGATGGTTTCGAGGTCATGTGTACTACCACCGAAGAAATTGATATCAGTTAATACTGAAATGGCTGAAGCTCCTGCCTGAGTGTATGCTGTACAAATTCCAGTCAGATCCAAATCTTTTCGAATCCAACCTAAGGAAGGAGATCGTCTTTTATGTTCTGCGATTATACCCGACTTATGTTTTATATAATCGGAAAATGAATGTGTGAACCGATTGAAATGAGCCGATTTCTCCAACTGTGAGATAGAAATCAACTTCTTTTTCTGTTCATTCTCCTGCTTTTTGTGTTGAATGATCTTATCAAGAATGTTTTTCATAATCAGTTGTTTAATTCCATTAGTCTGACAAATACCTGGTAAGCTTTTCCACTTTCGAAACTTTCAGTTGCCATGGCAATAGCATCCTGAATGCCTATTTCTGGTTTTTGTGTTTGAATCGCAATGGCAGCATTAGCTTTTATCACGTTTTGCTGAGATGTATTTCCTTCATTTTTTAAGATTGAAAGAAAGATCGCCACAGCTTTCTTAATTGTATTTCCTCCTTTTATTGTCTTAGGCAGAATTTTTTCAAATCCAAGTGACTCAGGATAGATTATTTGTTCCCCGACTTTGTTATACAACTTGAAGGGGCTCGTCAGGGAGATTTCATCATATCCATCCAGTGAATGAACGATTGAATAATTACTTGTTTTTTTTTGATATAGATAATTATATATCCTGGCAGTTTCATTATTCATTACACCGATCAATTGATTTTTTGGTTTAGCAGGATTGATCATTGGTCCCAGAATATTGAAAAATGTTTTTGTATTCAAATCTTTACGGATGTTGGCTACGTTTTTCAGAGTGGGATGAAAAAGAGGGGCATGCAAATAACAGATCCCACTCTCCTCGATTTCATAGCGTAGCTTTGAGTTTTCATTGGAAAATCGATAACCAAAATATTCCATGATGTTTGATGAGCCAACAGGCGAAGAACTTCCGTAATTTCCATGCTTTGCAACTTTCAATCCAGCTCCGGCCAGTACAAAAGCTGTAATTGTCGAAATATTAAAGGTGTTTTTTCCATCTCCTCCTGTCCCGCATACATCTATTGTATTGTATTCATCGAGATTTACCGGAATACTTGATTCCAATAACGTGTCTGCGAATCCCAGAATCTCGTTCAGAGAAGGGTGTCTAAGATTGAAGACCGTCAGAAATGCAGCCACTTGTGCAGGTTTATAACTACCTTGAATGATACCGGACAGAACCGTTGCTGCATCGGTTCTATCCAGTATCTGGTGTTGATATAACTGATTTAATATTGCATTCATAGATTAATAGAATAAATTGCTACTAATATGATCCATATTGAAAAACAAACTGTTTGGAGTTGGTAGATGCAGTTCCATAACCTCTTTATGCGATGCATGAATAAAATTGGATATCATCTGCAGACCGTGTTCTGTTAAAATCGATTCAGGGTGAAACTGCAAACCTGTAACGTCATATGTTCGGTGTTTAATAGCCATTACAATACCTATGCTGTCGAAAGCCAAAGGTTGAATCATCTTTGATAAATCCGATTTATGTATTCCCCATGAATGGTAGCGACCAGCAATAAAGGTGACTGGAATGCTTTTGAAAACTGTTGCATCATTTTTGGTCTGAATGATTTCGGTTGCCAATCCATGATAAACCTCCTCCAGGTTGCTTAGAGTACAACCGTACACTTCTCCGATGGCTTGCATTCCCAGACAGATTCCTAAAATACTTTTAGTTGGACCGTATTTACGGATAACTTCTTTAATAATTCCAGCTTTGTGCGGAATACCTGGGCCGGGTGACAAGATGATTTTGTCGTACTTCCCAACTTCATCAAGACTTATTTCATCATTTCTGTATACGTCCACCGGGTGCTTCGTGCATAGCTTTACGTATTGAACCAGGTTATACGTAAACGAATCGTAATTGTCAATTACTAAGATTTTCATAGTTTAAGTTTTTAAAGGTTAATACTTTCTGCTTCTTTAATCGCCTTTTGCAAGGCTCCAACTTTATTATATACTTCTTCAAGTTCTTTCTGTTTGTCTGATTTTACCAGTATTCCGGCACCTGCCTGGTAAAATAAACGGTTACTCTTACTAAGAATACTTCGTATGATGATCGCATGGTTGATATCTCCATTAAAGCTTATTTGTCCTATGCAACCTCCATAAAAGGAGCGATTCACATTTTCACTTTTATTGATGAGTTCCATTGCTTTGATTTTTGGCGCTCCGCTCAATGTGCCTGCGGGATAGGACGTGCCAAGCATCTGTAAACGATTTGAATCTCCAGGAATCACACCACTAACAGTCGATATCATATGCAGTACATGGGAGTAGAACTGTATCTCCTTGTATTTTTCAACCTGGATTTGAGAAGCAAAACGTCCCAGATCATTTCGGGCTAAATCCACCAGCATCACATGTTCAGCATTTTCCTTTTCATCATTGAATAATTCATATGCCAGTTTTTGATCCTTATCATCACTTCCACTTCGTTTCACTGTTCCGGCAATAGGAATAATGGAAGCTTTGTTGTCTTTTATTAATAGTTGACTTTCTGGTGAGGAGCCAAACAAACGGAAGTTTCCGTAATCGAAATAAAACAGGTAAGGGGAGGGGTTGATGGACCGTAGGCTACGATAAACATTGAATTCATCACCCTGGAATGCTTGTGAAAATCTGCGACTGAATACCACCTGGAAGGTGTCTCCAATCTTACAATGGTGACGACCTTTTTCTACCAAATCCATAAATTCTTCATCCGTTAAATTTGATTGGATTGATTCTGTTGCCTGAAACTTAAATTCCGGATGAGAGACCTTATTGATAATCACTTCTACTTCATTGAGTTTTGATGACTCCCCATGGGGGATGTTTTCAATTAGTGTAAGTTGATTGTTGAAATGGTTAATAGCTATAACATAGCGGAATAGACTATATTGAATTTCAGGTATTTTTGTTTCCGGTACAGCCGCCTGAATCTCAATTTTTTCAAAGTATCGAACGGCGTCATAGGCCATGTATCCAAACAGACCGTTGAGTTTTTTCACCTCATTACTTCCTGTAAGATCGAGTGAGTTAAAGAACTTTTCAAGATGAAGATGGACTTCTTTTGCAGGAAGTTCAGTCTTTGATCCGTCTGGGAAATCCTGATAAATCTTCTCATCTTCCACTTTAAATGTTGCTATCGGATCAAAACATATAAAAGAAATACTGTTTTCCTTGCTTTGATAATCATTACTTTCGAGCAGCAAAGCCTGTGGATATGCATCACGGATTTTTAGATACAGACTGACCGGTGTTATGGTATCGGCCAGGAGTTTTTTTGTTTTTACTTCAAGTTTTATCATTGTATATTTTTTTAATTCAAATAAAAAGGGCCCATCGTGAGTACGATGGGCCCTGAAATATTCAATAGCACAATTACATCACGATATGATTGTATTACATCTGTGCCACCACCAAGCCTGCTGGCTTAGATTTAAGTTTATGTTTTCGTTCTGATTCATTCTCTTCTTTAATTTATTGTTTGAATTTATGAGGAAAAAAAAAGCCCGTCGGAGTTACCGACGGGCTGAATATTTTTATACATATCATACCGGCACACTCACGATTGTATCGTAATCGAATTGTGCCACCACCATATGTTAATTGTTCTTCTCATTGTTCTGCAAAGGTATAAACAATTTGATGCGATTGCATTATTATGTATAAAAAAATGAAAGAATACACTTTTTCTTAATGGATGGTTTGAGGTTTTTTTTGCTTTTAGCAAAGCTTAAATAAAGATAAGACAACGAAGCTGAAAGTCCCATGGACGAACGTAAGACTCGTAATAGTTGCCTATGTTGAGCTATTTTTAGATAAGCTGAACTTATTAATTGCCATTGGTGAAAGTAATATAGGAGGGAAAAGGAAAGCCAAAGATAATAGAATATTAATGGGAACTTTATGTGCCCATGAGGGTGAAAAACTCGATATAAAAAAAGCGCTCCATAGGAAGCGCTTTCTTTATATCTGTAGTCAGACTAAAATCTTTTCTCTTTGATTCTTGCTTTCTTACCACGTAGTTTACGTAGATAGAAGATGCGAGCACGACGTACAACCCCAACTTTGTTGATCATGATTTCCTCTATAAAAGGAGAGTTCACTGGGAAAATACGTTCTACACCAATGTTGTTTGAGATTTTTCTTACGGTGAATGTCTCGGTTGCACCGCTACCTGCTCTCTGCAATACTACACCTTGGTAGTTCTGGATACGTTCTTTATTACCTTCTTTAATTTTATATTTTACAGTAACAGTATCACCGGCTTTGAATGCAGGAAGTTCCTTTTTCTGTACAAAGTTTTCCTCTACGTACTGAATTAATTCGTTCTTGCCCATTATTATTATATCTTTTACAGTTTCGTCAAAAATGAGTGCAAATATACTTCTATTTTTATTTAATTTACAAGCATCGCCATTATTTTTTTTGGAAAATTCCGGATTATATATTAAACAGCGATTGTTAGTAACTATTTTACTTAGCTATTGTTCTTTGTCTAAGAATCCGGGGCGTCGCTCTTTGGTGCGTTTAACTGCTTCATCATGACGCCATTCAGCTACTAATTTATCATTTCCGGATAATAAAATATCAGGAACAGTCCATCCTTTATAATCGTACGGACGTGAATATACTGGTGGAGAAACTAAATTGTCCTGAAATGAATCAGTTAGCATGCTGGTCTCATCATTTAATACGCCAGGTAATAATCGTACCACGCTATCAGTTACAACAGCGGCAGCAAGTTCTCCTCCGGTAAGTACATAATCACCAATAGAAATCTCCCTTGTAACATAATGCTCACGGATTCGTTCATCCACGCCTTTATAATGTCCGCATAAAAGCATTAAATTATTCTGGAATGACATTTTATTTGCCATCTGTTGTTCCAAAACCTCTCCATCGGGACTCATGTAGATGATGTCATCATAATCACGTTCCGACTTAAGTTTTTCGATACAATCGGCAACTGGTTGGCATACCATTACCATCCCTGCACCACCTCCATATGGATAATCATCAACGCGCTTGTGCTTATTAGTTGAGTAATCCCTGATATTATGCAGGTGTATTTCCACTAATCCTTTTTCTTTAGCCCGTTTGATAATTGAATGATTAAACGGGCCATCAAACATTTCAGGAAATAGTGTTAAAATATCTATTCGCATGCCTTTTTGTTTTAGGGCTGCAAAGTTAAGAAAATTAAGCTAAGCAGAACTCTCCATATCAATTCACCTTATTCTACGGTTTATAGAACAAGTTATGGGGTGTTTGTGTTATTTTTACCAAAAGTTTAATACAGCAGTTATGGAATTTTACGATAGTATCTCAAGGCATTATGATTTAATATTTCCATTACAGAAAAAGCAAGTGGGATTTGTCCTAAGTAAATCACAGCAGGATGTACAAAATCAAAACTTGCTTGATATTGGATGTGGTACAGGGAATTTAGCCATAGCACTTGCTCCTCATTTCTGTCAGATCGAAGCCATTGATCTGGATGGAGAAATGCTGGATTTGGCAAGACAAAAATCCCTAGCTTCAAATTTGAATTTCAAGGAACAGAGTATGTTGGAATTGCAACAGGAATACCAACATGAGTCTTTTGATGTGGTGTGTTGTTTTGGGAATACTTTGGTTCACCTGAGTAGGATGGAAGAGGTTAGAGAGTTTGTAGAGCAAGCTTATAAGGTTTTAAAACAAGGAGGGAAATTTCTGATTCAAATCATAAATTATGACAAGGTTTTAGATCAAAATGTCGATCACCTGGCCACCATCGAAAATGAAGGAATCCATTTTGTTAGAAATTATTCTTACGATCAGGAAAATCACAAAATATTATTCAATACCATTCTAACAAAAGATGATACTGATCTGCGAATTGAAAATACAATTCCACTACTGCCGATTCGCCCTTCTGAGTTAAATGATCTGTTGACAAATACCGGCTTCAGGGAAATTGAAATGTATGGTAATTTCGCAATGAGTCCCTTTGAAAAGGATTCTGTGCCTTATGTTTTGTCGTGTAAGAAATTATAATGATAAAGTTGTATCAGGAAGATATTTACTCCTGATACAACCTTCGCAGGCTTTATTTAATCAAATACCCTCCATCATCACCACCTTCAGGTCCAAGGCTGATAAGTTTACCTGCCTGTTTGATAATTTCCGGATGATGTTCAACCACAACCAGGGTGTTTCCTTTTTCCAGAAGTTTATTGAACAGGCGGAGTAGTTGCTCCACATCTGCAAAATGTAAACCGGTTGTAGGCTCATCCAATAAATACAAGTCATTTGAATTCCCGGATTTTGCAAGGGAAGCAGCAAGCTTCAAACGTTGGGCTTCCCCTCCGGAAAGTGTGTTGGAAGCTTGTCCCAGTTTGAGGTAGCCTAAGCCAGCATCAATAAGGATCTCCAGAGTTGTGCTGATTTTCTTTTCATCTGTGAAAAAATCAAAAGCTTCTTTAATACTTAATTCCAGAATATCATGAATAGACAATTCTTTATACTTTATTTTTAGGATATTGTCTTGATAGCGTTTGCCATGGCAATGTTCACACTCGATCCAAACATCTGCAAGAAAATCCATACTCACCTTAGTTTGTCCTTGCCCTTTGCAATGCTCGCATCGACCACCTATGCTGTTAAAGGAAAAGTGTGTCTTTTTTAATTTCTGAGCTTTGGCTTCGGGTAGCATAGTATATAGATCACGAATCATCTCAAAAATTCCGGTATAGGTTGCTGGGTTACTCAATGGAGAAGTTCCCACCGGACTTTGATCCATGATCACCACCTGATTGTAGTTTTCAAATCCTTCAATACTTTCACATCCAAGAGCTCTTTTGTGCAGATGTGATTGTGCGATAACATTATATAAAAGTGTGGATTTACCAGATCCCGACACGCCGTTAATTACATTTAAAATACCGGATGAGATCTTGATATCAATGTTCTTTAGATTATGAGCATTTGCTTTCTGGATTATAAGTTGATGATCAGTTTTTAAAACATTTTTATTGACTGATACCGAGAAGCCTTTTTGAAGGAATTTTCCGGTTATGGATTTTGAATTGCTTTCAATCTCCTGTAGTGTTCCCTGAGCAACTATTTTACCACCATTTACACCCGCTCCAGGGCCCATGTCAATTAAATGATCGGCCGATCGGATAATCTGTTCATCATGTTCTACGACAACAACTGTGTTGCCCAGATCTCTTAAATGTTGAAGTAAATGGATCAGCCTATTGGTGTCACGTTCATGTAATCCAACTGTAGGCTCATCAAGGATGTAGGTGATTCCTGTCAGCCCTGAGCCGAATTGCCCGGCGAGCCGCACCCGTTGTGCTTCTCCGCCTGAAAGGGTGGAAGAGATACGATCCATACTGAGGTAGCCAAGTCCGAGGTCTTCCAGATATTGTAAACGTTGTTGTATTTCTTTTCTGATTTCCAGGCTGAGTAAGATATGATCGTGTGAAAGTTGAAATTGATAAGGGTTTTGTTCTATCTGATCAAATCGTTTTATACTTTCTTTGATGGATAATTGACTCAATTGACTGATGTTGTATCCAGTAAATTCGTACTTAAGGAATTCGGGTTTGAGTCGTTGCCCTGTACATTCAGGACATTCAAGGTCGTGCATAAGCGATAGCATAGCATCGCCGCGTTTGTCAGCATGTTTGCGCTGGTATTCTTCATCTACCAAAGCAACTATGCCCTCCCATTTGCCTTTAAATGAATGGGTACCTGCCCTTTCTTTGCGTTTAAAGATCCATTCAACATTGTACTCTATTTCACCAGTTCCAAACATCACTTTATCTTTGGAGTCTTCATTTAAATCAAGCCAGGGAACTGAAAAATCCAAATTGAATCGTTCTTCAACAGCCTTCAAGGTTGAAACGTATTGTCCATATGGATCACCATAGAACTTACCGGTTTTTGAACCATTCATAGCTCCATCAAGAATGGATTTTTCAGGATGGGTGATAAGTTTATCAGGATCTCCGGATTTAATGAATCCCAATCCTTTACATGTTTCACATGCTCCGGATTCGTGATTGAAGGAGAAATGTGAGGAAAGGATTGTTTTTTCAGGATTTTGCAAGGCCGCGATTCGTGCATACATCAATCGGTAATAATCATAAATCTCAGTCATTGTTCCAACAGTAGACCGGGGATTGTGTGCAGCAGTAACCTGACTAATAGCAATCACAGGGGAAAGCCCTGAAGCCTCTTCATAATCGGCTTGTTTTTTCTGTTCGATCCGTGCCCGAACGTATGTAGGGAAACTTTCAAGGTATCTGCTTTGCCCCTCAGCAAACAAAGTGTCGAAAGCAAAAGAAGATTTGCCACTGCCTGATACTCCCGTAATTATTGTAAGCTTATTAACAGGAACTTCAAAAGTCTCATTCTTGATGTTGTGGATATTCAGGTTTTTAAATCGAATGGGTTCTGGTACTGTATCAACGGATGCCTTTTGATGTGGTATCTCTTTATGTCTATCGAAAAGGAACTTTTTTAATGCCGTTCCTGTGATGCTATCCTTACTATGTAACAACTCAGAAGGTTTTCCCATTGCCGTGATCATTCCCCCCTGCTTTCCACTACCTGGCCCCAAGTCGATTATCCAATCTGAATGCAATATGAAATCGGGTTGGTTTTCGATACATATAATTGTATGTCCCTGATTTGTTAGATTCCTTAAAGCCATGATTAATCGTTCGATATCTTCAAAATGTAGTCCTGTTGTAGGTTCATCCAAAATGTAAAGTGTATTTCCTTTTACATTCTTAGCCAGTTCCGAAGCCAATTTGATTCGCTGTGCTTCCCCTCCGGAAATAGTTGTTGAACTTTGGCCTAAGCCCAGGTATCCAAGTCCCAGTTTATTCAAAAGCGAAAGGATAGTATTCAGCTTTTTATGGTCTTCAAAGAATGTTAGCGCATCTTTGATTTCCATTTCCAGGATTTCATGAATATTCTTGCCTTTGTACTGGATATTCAGAGTTTCATCATTGAAGCGTTTTCCTCCGCATTCCGGGCAGGGGAGGTCGACGTTGCCCATAAAATGCATGCCTATTTGAACTTTTCCGGCTCCCTGGCATGTCTCGCATCTTCCTCCACTTGTATTAAAGGAAAATCGGCTTTTATCATAGCCAGCTGCCTTTGATTCATCTGTCTCAGCAAAGAGTTTGCGGATATGGTCAAATAACTTGGTGTAAGTTGCCGGGTTACTCCGGGGCGTACGTCCAATTGGACTTTGGTCAATTTCAATTACGTTTTTTATACTTTCTGATCCTTCTACTGATTCCAATCCCAGTTTCTCAATATTTCGGTGCCTGAAGTATTCAGAAACAACCTGATGGATCAAACTTTTTTTGCCAGATCCTGATAAACCGGTTACAACATTCATTGCCTGTTTTTTGAATATTGTATCGATGTTTTTCAGATTGTTTTTACTAACTCCTCTAAAAATTAGTTCTGATTTCTCTTTGGGAATTTCCTGCGATATTTCTTTTTTTGTGGATAAATGCTGGAGTGTTTTGCTTGATGAAATAATTTGTTGATTTTTCAGGAGTTGATTTGGATTTCCTTGGGTGGTTATTTTGCCGCCTAAATAGCCCGCTCCAGGCCCGATATCAATCAGGTGATCGGCATTCCGAATGATTTCTTCATCGTGTTCGACAATAAGAACAGAGTTGCCATTCTCCTGTAGTTTTCTGAGTAGCTGCATCAGTTTTTGATTGTCTTCAAGATGAAGCCCAATGGAAGGTTCGTCTAACACATAAACCAATCCGCGAAGTTTACTTTTTACCTGTTTTGCCAACCTGATTCTTTGGACTTCTCCTCCTGATAAGGTTTCTGAATTACGATTGATTTTCAAGTATCCAAGTCCTAGTTGATTTAAGTATTTGCATGATTCTGAGATGATCTCCGTAATGGGGTGAAGAATTGCTTCGATTGCTTTCTCAGGTTTATGATTTTCGAAATATTCAGAGAATTCCTTTATGGTCATTTCAGAAAAATCATGAATGTTTTTTTGATCATAACAAAAGCTTAATGCCAGAGGATTTAATCGTTTACCCTGACAAGTTGAACATTTCTCTACTTTAGCAAATCGAAGAATATTAGGATTCCGGTCTCGTTTGAGAATTTCTTCCATTACAGGAAGAATACCTTTATAAAATCCTTCTTCTCTGGGCTTGGCTGTGATACCTGACCATTTCATACGAGATTCCAAAGTGTGTTTTCCATAAGGGATTTTTATTCGATCAGATCCTGTAAGAATAATGTCTTTTTGTTCATCGGTCAGATCCTTCCACGGTATGTCCACATTAAAACCATGAGAATTACATACCTGATCCATTACATCTATCGTTACCTGAGAATAAATTGTATATCCCGAAGGTGTTGTGATTAACAGTGCACCTTCCCTTAAACTCTTATTTTTATCACGAATTAATTTATTTACATCAATTTTATCCTCAACACCAAGGCCTTTACAATGTGGACAGGATCCCGGAGAAGAATTAAATGAGAATAAAGAACGACTTGGTGATGTGTTTGTAGTTTCAGATTTGCTTGTCCTGGCAAACATTAAACGCAGGTAATCATATATCTCTGTGAGTGTGCCAACCGTTGACCGGCTGCTACTCACCGTACTTTTTTGATCTACAGTGACAACAGGAGATAATCCCGTGAAATGATCCGCTTCCGGGCGGTGCATTTTCCCCAACTGTTGTCGGGCTCCTGCCGAAAAAGTTTCAAAATACCTTCGTTGACTTTCTCTGGCAATTACATCATAGGCTAAAGATGATTTTCCGGATCCGGAAACACCACTGATTACTACAATCTGATTCTTTGGGATATCAATATCGAAATTCTTCAGGTTGTTTTCTTTAACACCTTTAATCGAGATGGATTTCTTGTTCTGCATATTCTGAAATTAAAGAATTACAAAGTAAATGAAAGATGGGGAGTATTTGAAATCAAGTAGTGATTAATTGAGCCTTCTATGTAGAGTGGCTTGAACTCACTGATAGAGCGAGTGAGGTGGTGAAGGAAGTGGGATTGAGTGTTGGAGTGGATTAATACTTTGATTGCTCTGTCATCGTTTAGTGTTGATTTTATTTTGAGATGTTCGTAACTTGTATTAAATCAGATTGATTATGAAAACAACAAGTTTCAAAAGAGTTATTAAGGCTGTTGATAATCTGAATACCCAACAGTTTAGAATTATGCGTGAATACATCGAAGCAAAAGCTTCACGAAAATGTGTATCCCAGGATCTGGAAACTCCATATGATGAAATGAAATGTCCACATTGTGGTAGTGTATATCTTCAAAGATGGGGTAAACGAAGTGATATGCAGCGTTACCGGTGTAAATCATGCAAAAAGACTTTTAATAGTTTAACCGGAACGCCTCTGGCTAGGTTGCGCAGGAAAGGTCATTGGTTGGATTACGCTCGATGTATGAAAGAAGGCTTAAGCATAAGGAAAGCTGCTTCAGTTTGTGGTGTTCATCGTAATACAGCATTCAGATGGCGTCATCGATTCTTGCAGAATACTACGGACATAAAAGCAGACAAATTGAATGGAATAGTCGAGGGGGAAGAAGCGTATTTCTTAAAATCGGAAAAGGGTAATAAACATTTAGTTCGTTTAGCAAGAAAAAGAGGAATTAAGTCTCATGAAAGCAAAATAAGTGATAATCATGTCTGTGTATTTGTGAGTAGGGATCGCAATAGAAATGTTTTTGACGCAATATTTGATCCATTCGATTCGGATAGTTTGAGAAAAATATTTCATAAGCATTTATCTCCCGATGCCTTATTTTGTAGTGATAGTAAAGCCGTTTACAAGAGATTTGCACAGGAAAATCAAGTCCGCCACGGCACCTTAAATCTTTCAAGTGGAGAACAAGTGAAAAAGGATATTGTACATATTATGAACGTGAATTCGTATCAAAATCAACTGAATAATTGGATTGTAAAGCGGTTTCGGGGTGTAGCAACCAAATATCTAAATAACTATATTTCATGGTATAGAGAACTTGATGAATTTTCTCACAACATAAATCCATTGACCATTTTAATCAGGGCGAAATCAGGAGGTATATACAAAAATCTACCTCAAACAGTGACATAGCATATTCTATACATTTACAAAAGAGCTTTTAATCATTTAAAAATCTAGAAACCTTTACCGATTTATAAATTTATGCCATAATATACATGTCCACACTTCTCTCCATCAAATTCTGCTACTTGTGGCATATAGGCCCATTGTTGGAAATTAAATTTTTTCATCAGATTAATGCTAGTTGTGTTTTTGTCCAATATGATGGCAAACAGATTTTCAATGCCAAGTTTAGGGCTTTGCTGGATAGCATGTTGCACCAGAGCTGAGCCAATTCTCATTCCTAAATAATCAAAATGAACATAATAACTAATTTCAGCTGTAATGCTCAATGCTTTTCTTCCGCAGCGATAAGGGCTGATTGAAATCCAACCAATAATATCACCATCAGTCTCAGCTACATAAATTGGATAGTGTTCTGGAGTATGTTCATCGAACCAATTCAGGCGTTCATTAATAGTTTGTGGTTCTGTGTCTGCAGTAGCTGTTTTGGTCTTTACTGCTTGATTATAAATAAAAAGGATGTCTTCCAGGTCTTCCAAGCGTGCGTTACGAATGGTATATGTTAGTTTCTGAAGTTTCATGGATTAATATTTGAAGGATAAAGATAAGATATTATTTATACTTTTGATCAGCTGTTCAGCTATTGATATTCTGTTAAAAGTCTAATATTTTAAGTATACATCATGAAAATAAAGTTAGTTATAAGTCTGTTTTTTGTAGTGTTATCAGGAATGGTGTTTAGTCAGGAAAGACCTGAAAATATAACCAAAGAGAGTTATTACCATATTAAGCGTGGTAATTTGGGTTTTCATGCAACTCGTTTGTTTTTTGATGGAGGGATTTTCTATGGTGAGGTGAAGACAGACACCATCCGTCTATATAATGCCGGTGAAAAAGACATTGAATTGAAATTTGATAATATTCCAGAATTTATTACCTGTGAATTATTCCCAAATATTTTGAAACCAGGACAGGAGGGAAAGATTGCTGTGAAATACAATACAAATATCAAAAATGTATACGGGCCAACTTTTGATTATTTTATGATGAAAACATCAGATATTGAGAAGCCTACAAAGCGCTTAATTACAAGCCCGGATATCTACGAAGATTTTTCTACACTGAGTGATTCAGAGCGAAAGAATGCTCCAAAGATAAAATTCGATCATAAAACATATGATTTTGGAAAGATAGAGCAGGGTGAAGAAACCTTTCATGTATTTGAATTTGAAAATCAGGGAGAACGGGATTTGATTATCCGTACAACCAAAGCATCTTGCGGGTGTACAGCCTCCGAATTGGCTTCAGATGTGGTTAAGCCGGGAGGAATGGCCGAGATTCATGTGACTTTTACCAGTATTGGAAAAAAAGATAAACAAAAGCATATGGTGACCGTTGTATCTAATGATCCTAAAAATCCGGTTGTGATATTGGAAATGAAAGGATTTGTTGAGGTACAAGAAAAGGAATAAAACCAATATACTATGGCATTAGTGGTTATAACAGGCGCGAGTAAGGGAATTGGCCGTGAATTGGCAAAGCAATTTGCTACGGACGGGCAGTATACAGTTGTTTGTATTTCACGTAACAAAGAAAAGCTAAAAGAACTTAGGTTGGAATGCCTCCAGCTTAATGCAGGCAGTAAGATAGATATTTTGGATTTCGATCTTACTTCTGCAAACTATCAAGAAGATTTGTTACCGTATTTTGCCTTGAAGGGCGAAGAAGTGTCAATATTAGTTAATAACGCAGGATTACTGATCAATAAGCCTTTTGTCAATCTGAAGGAAGATGATTTCAATCGGATGTTTGATGTGAATGTGAAATCACCATTCCGGCTGGTGCAATTACTGATGCCTTATTTTTCTTCGAATTCACATATAGTAAATATCAGTAGTATGGGAGGTTACCAGGGAGCAGCAAAGTTTCCAGGTTTATCCCTTTACAGTGCTAGTAAAGGAGCCTTGGCGGTTCTTACCGAAAGTCTTGCAGAAGAATTAAAAGGCAGCAATGTGAAAGTTAATTGTTTGGCTTTAGGTGCTGTTCAGACTGAAATGCTTGCTGAAGCTTTTCCTGGATACCAGGCTCCGGTAAATCCCGAACAAATGGCTACCTTTGTACGTGATTTTTGCCTGAATGGTCATAAGGTGATGAATGGGAAAATTTTGCCTGTTTCTTTATCTACACCATAATCGTGGTATCGAATCTGGAATAACTAGGTGAAAGTATAAGTATAGCTTTTTTTGCTTGTTACACGTTTTACTTTTGCCTTTAAACTTTTTACTTAAATAAACAGCATGTGAATATCAGAAATTAGCTGTTTCTGAATAATAACGGATTATTATGAGTAACGAACTGGATTGTATTTCCCACAATGGATTAGTGGAGAAAGTTGAGAAGGATAAAATACTGGTTAAAATTCTTAGTACTTCGGCTTGTGCTTCCTGTAATGCAAAAGGAATGTGTAACGTGTCTGAAATGGAGGAGAAAACCATTGAAGTTCCTGTTGATGGAAGAGAATATGAAGTTAATCAGCATGTAACGGTTATTATGGATAAGAAATTAGGACCTCAGGCTGTTTTACTGGGCTATTTCTATCCATTCTTAATCGTATTGCTCGCCTTGATAATTCTAATCCCTGTCATTGGACACGAAGGATATGCAGCTTTAATTTCATTAGGACTATTGGCTCCGTATTACCTGGTTTTGTATCGTCTAAAAGATAAGCTCAAAAAGAAGTTTTATTTTAGAATAAGATAGTGGAAAGCTAAATAGATATAACAAAAGCCTGTGAACATCTCACAGGCTTTTATTTTTCTCAAAAAATATAATGTTATTTCAATTATCCGTTTGGAATTACTCCTGCATAAACTCTTTGAATTTATCATCCATATGCTGGTCGAACCATTTATCGATAACCGATTTCCGGAAGCGCCATTCTTTACCTAATTTGGCAGCAGGGATTTTTTTCTCCTGAGCCCAGGTGTATATGGTTTGAGGTTTCAACCTGAGATATTCAGCTACCTCTTCCAATGTCATTATATCATTTATCATTTACTTTAGATTTGTGGTGTCAATAACCGCAGAGTCGGAAACAATTTGTAAAGTGTCATTCACAATTATTTGTTTTTCTATCTCTGCCGGTTCTTCAGTGGTCTCTTTATTCTCCTTTTCTGCATATGCATCCGGAACAAACATAGTTACCGTTGATTGAATTACAGCAAGGTAGAAGTTACCTTCTTTTTCACGAAAGACTTCAAATTTACTATGCTGGTCACCTACGAAAGGTCTTAAGTTCCAGGCGAGTTGCATACCTACGAAGGCAAAAACCACCACCCAGAATTTAAATATCTTTAAACCAACTTTAGGATAGACGTCTTTCTTCTCACACGAAAACTTCAAAGCCTCTATCATGGTTCGCATACCAAATACTCCCGAGAATGCAAAGATAGCCACATGTAACAATTTTAAAAAGCTATAATTGTCTCCTGTTATCATAAAGAAAATTACGATCGGAGCAAAAGAAGCCATAATGGTTGTCAGTACAACAAATCCCGACAGAATCATATTAATCATTTGCTTGAATGACATTTTGGAGCCCATCATATACTGGATTACAAAGAATGCTGGGAAACAAATGAACAATGCTAGGAACAATAGCATGGGAACCTTTAATCCGGAAACAAGTGCTTGAAGCGGGCTGTTATAACTTCCCATAACAACGCCATAGAAAAAGGAGAATAAAAAGATAATCCCAATTTGTTGAAGGGTTACTCTCTTAGAACTCTTTTCGTTGCTCAGAAGCTCGAAATACTCTTCCTTATTTTGAAATACTTTAAAAATTTCGGTCATGGTCTATTTGTTTTTCTGATTTCGTTTTTATGCAAATAATGAAAGAATAAATAACATTAATATGTACAGTACATATCCTCCCAGAACACTTAATACAGATGTTACAATAAATGCAGGGATTGAGTCTATCATTCTTTTTAGGTAATTAAATATAGTGGATGCCACTATGGTATACGCAAGAGTGAAAAGTCCAATTTCAAAAAGGGCCTGCTTTTCAAGTATGCTACCAAAGCCTTGACCTCCTTCATCTATTATATAAATGAAAACAACTGTTGTTAATCCTAGTAGGGAGAATATTAAGGCGTTTCTGAATTGTTTGAGAGATGCATTCATCTTAAATAAAAAATTAGATGGTTAAAATATCAATTAGTACTGTAATCTGTATTAATACAAAAAGAATAAAATAGCTGGATAAAGAACTGGCAATAAATGCAGGAATGGATTCAACCTTCTTTAAAAATGAACGATAGAGTGGGTAGTTGCTGATCATATGGATTGCTATGATGATACCACCGGTTAGAAGTAATTTCGGATTAAGTAAAGACACGTTTGTATCTGGATTATAATCGAAAAGGATTATAAAACATAAGAACAAAACTCCAGTGAAAATTGATGTCGGAATAAACATTAATTGTTTTGGTAATTTGATTGCATTCATAAGAATGGGTTTTAATACGATTTAGGTTTAAAACGGCAAATATAGTATTTTATTGTTGTTAAATACTGTTATATGATGTTTGGTAGTGGTGTTTATTGCTGTTTGATGTTGTTTGATGTAGAGCGAGTTTGTGTGAAGGTGTTTTGAATAAAGGATTATATGCGTTTTAAGTACGTGAATTCTTAGAGTGAATAATTTTATGAAATGTGAATTTAATTATGGTTTGTTTATGTTTTATCCATAATTTTGATGAAGGGTATTACAAATCCATCAATTTTGGATTAATAGTAAAATCTGAGTTGATACTTTTCTAATAAGAATAATTACTATGAAAAGATTAGTACTTTACCTAAGCGTTATCGTTTTGTTTACAGGGTGCAAATCAACAGATAACGTCTTTGTTTCAGAGGATGATGTAAAACAGGTGTATTTACAATCTATTGAAGATGCTTGTTTGCCAACAGAAGGTGAAATATTTGATAAGCTGTTTTCAATCAATCCTGGAAATACAGATCTAATCCGCAAGGAAATCAATGGAGAAGAATATATCCTGACAGTTTCATGGAAAAATACCGTGAAATATTACGTGAATGATCCTCAGACCGGTTTTTATAATACGGGCAAATATCAGATTTGGGTAACGGCAGCTCCACAATTATTAGAGCGGGTTGCCAAGCTGAATATGAAAGATCCGGATATGCGTTTGAAGCAATTACTTGGATTACCACCGAATTCTGAATATGGGTACTTTGTTGAGTTTTGGGTGAAACCAGAAGATTTATTTCGCCCTTGTCCTGATGCGGAAATTAATGATAGCTCCTGTGGACTTTGCTTTCCTGAAGCGACAGATTCAACATACATTCATTGGATCAATCAAAGCCGCATCGATAGGTATTATCCTTGCGATATCTATGATAAATATCCCTGGACTCAATTAGGGTACACCTACGACTGGAATCCGCAAAACAAATCACATATTGGCTTGTCAGAATATGTGATTGATGTGAACAAGGAAGTTGTTGTTCATAAAATTTATACAACTGAGGAGTATATTCAGAAGACAGATTGATAAATATCCCATATTTGTCTTATGAATATTACTCCTTTTGATGTCCGATTGGCTACCAATTCTGATGCTTTGAACCTGGTCATGCTAAAGACCCAAGTTTGGTTGCATACTTATGCGACAGAAGGTGTGCGTAACGAATTTTCAAATTACATAATTTCAACTTTTACAAAAGAAAATATGCTTAAGTCAATTCAGAATAGGCATATGAATATTCTGGTTGCCGAGCAAAATGAACACCTGGTGGCTTGTGCAGAGATTGATTATAAAGCAAAGTGTCCTGAAAACTGCGGTGAAGCCCCAGAATTAACAGTCTTGTATGTTTCAGAACATTTTACAAATAAAGGTGTTGGTTTCTCTTTATTGAAAGAGTGTGAGAGCTTGGTTTGTCAAAATGGGTTTGATGGTCTTTGGTTGACTGTATATTATCAAAATAAACGGGCAATTGACTTCTACAAGCATCAGGGATTTAAGTAAATAGGAACAACATTTTTCCAAATGGAGAATGGGAGTTATGAAAATTTGATTTTGTATAAATCAATATGATTTTTGTTGGTATTTCCACGCCAGGAAAATGGGTTTCTAATTTTATTGCATCAAAAAGCAATACAAGCTTTTTGCAATACCATTTTCATCATACTACCTATCGGACCAAGTAATGCATAAAATATCATAGTCACCTGATAGCTATGATGAAATTATTTGAACGGAAAATGAGTAAACAATTAGGAGTGGTATTTATTTTATTTCGTTTTCCTGAGATAATCCAGATAGATTTCTTCCACCTCTTCTCTTGCCCATTCGTGTTTGCGTAAGAATTTTAAACTGGAATTGATGGAAGGCTCATGGTTGAAACAATTAATATCCACTTTGTACCCCATATGCTCCCAGCCATAGTAATCAACAAGTTCTGTTAAAATGTCTTTTAGTTTCTTACCGTGTAGGGGATTGTTTTTCTGCTCTTCCATTTAGCTTTTCTGTTCTTTTGAGGTGTAAAAATAGCTTATATCACTTATATAAAACTGATTTTTCTTTGCTTTATCAGCAAGTTTAAGCTAAAGTATATGATACCCCTTTGATTAAGCCACAGAGATGAATTAACTTTATTAGTAGTAAATTATTACTAACTATGAAGAATCAGCTATTCTCATACATTTCACAAAGCAAATCAGGATTAGCCTTCGTGATATTAGTCCTGTGTGTTATTTGTTGTTACTCCTCCAAACTTCAGGATTCTGGGCAAAGGCAAAGTATAGTAAATGGCAAATGTTTTTTCCTGATGCAGTCTGATACTATATCTGGTAAAACAATCCGTGTATGGACATATAAACCTACTGGATGGACAGACACCAACAGAATCCTTTTTGTGATGCACGGAATGAACAGAAATGCGGAAGATTATCTGGATGCCTGGATTCAAATTGCTGAGGATAATAAACTGTTACTAATTGCTCCGGAATTTGCAAACCGTAATTACATGCAGGTTAGTCGTGATTATCAGGAAGGAAATGTTTTTAGCGTTTACGGCAAGATTAATCCTAAAGAACTGTGGGCATTTTCTGTTGTAGAGAATATTTTTGATACAATTATCCAAACCAACCGGTTTAATTCTGACTCATACGATATCTTCGGACATTCCGGCGGTGCGCAATTTGTACATCGAATGATTGTGCTTTTTCCGGAGAATAGAATTAATATTGCTATTGCTGCTAATGCTGGTTTTTACACGTTTATTGATCCGTTTGTCAGATTCCCATATGGGATTAAGGATATACCAACCACATTGGATAGTACTAGGAAGTCCTTTCAAAGTAGCTTAATTATTCTACTTGGTGAAGAAGATGATAATCCATACCATAATAGCTTAAGACAAACCAGAAAAGCTAAAAATCAAGGGAAACATCGTTTGGAAAGAGGAACTAATTTTTACGAAAACAGCCTGGAATTTGCCAAAAAACATCACATGGATTTTAACTGGCAATTCGATACCATCCCAAATGTCGGGCATAGTTATAAGAAAATGGCTGTTGAAGCTATTAAGTATTTGAACCGCTAGTCAAAGAACCACCATAATATTGTAGCTTTGCTCAATAATTAGTTTGAAATAAAGGAAAAAAATGCAGTTAGATTATACAGGTGTTATCAATGAATACGGAGACAATATTGTTCGGCTTTTTGATTTTGATAAGGTGCAGGCTGAGCAATTCCGGCAGCTTTTGGAGCAGACTGTAGTGGTGGATCGAAAAGAATTCGATCTGAGTACCGTTGATTTTATTGAAGCGGATGATTGTAACCTGATCTTTCGTATCTCTGATGAAGATGAAGGGATTCGTTCTTCTGACAACACCAACTTCTTCTGTGATATGACCATCGAAGGATATCAACAAATGCTGACTCTGATTGAACCTTTTTGTAAAAAAGACACAAAAGCATGTGAGTACCTTTATGATGTGGATTCTCATACGGATTTGTTATTTACTCCTGCTGGCGGTCAGATCGGAGATTAAACCTACTGATTCAACCAAAGTTTGAAATCCTGGACTCTGTCACGGGCGACGATAATGTCCTGGTCATCCAGACCATCAATATGACTGTATTTTAAAAAAATGTTCTATTTCAATTATTAGTTTTTATCACCTATAAACTCCAGTATTTTATTTATAGCCTTTTCTTTATTTGCTTTCCAGTAACTGTAATGTAGCGGGAAGCAGTTGATTCCTGTATGGCCAAGGGTTTTGTACCGTTCCATAGAATAGGCTTCATTAAACATGCCAGGGTAGCCGATCAGATCGATGAAATAATTTGACTCATTATGAACAATCAGAAGATCAAGTAAACTCCCTGCAACAGGATAAGCAAACTTAACGTCGGGATACCCATTTGACTTCAGAGATTCAGCCACTTCTTGCTGGAATACATCTGTAGTAACGAGAGTTTCTTCAAAATGATTAAACTGCTCAATAAAGGCCAGGTATTGAGATAAAAGGCTGGATTTTTTTTGATTGTAAATATTGGTTGAACTAAAGACATACTGAAAAGATTTCGCCCTTGTGATGGCTACGTTCATTACTTCTGCCTTGGTGGCGTGGATAAATGCAGAATGGTGCGAATTGTCACAAACAGCAAAGGATAGTAAAATAATTTCTCGTTCCGATCCCTGAAAGTTGTATGGAGTCCCACAAGTTATATTGAATTTTTTCAATGTATTCAGATTGTACTTTTCACGTAAAAGCGAATTGATATATGATACCTGACTGGTGAAAGGTGAAATAACTCCAATGGATGGCCCAACCTTGAGATGTGTGTATTCTTTAATCAGTTCATCAAGCTTATTCATTACAGCTTGAGCTTCTTCTTTATTAATACCCTGTTCATTTCTGTGTCCATCAAGCTGGATCAATTTGATCTGGGATGAACTGGTGTGCTTTGGGGTAGATTTTATCACTTCTAATTGTCCATCATAAAATTGACGGTTACTGAATTCAATCAGTGAAGGAGTGGAGCGATAATGCTCACGTAGAAATATTAATTGTTTTTGCTCCTGCACTTTTGAGATAAACAAATCAAGAATACTACGGTTTCGGTAATCGAAGATTTTATCATCTGGTAGATTGTATTTTTTTTGAGCATATTGCTGTTGTGATGAAGAAACAAATGAATAGTGTTTTAGCTGGTTGGGATCCCCTGCAATAAGAACTTTTTTCGCTCTGAAAATAGCAGGTAAAGCAGAAGCGATATCACATTGAGTTGCTTCATCGATAATGACCAGGTCGAAGAGTTCTTTTTCAAGTGGGAGAACTGAGTTTAGATCTGAAAGATTAGCCAGCCACAAAGGAAAGATTTGCAGGATGTTTTTGTATTTGATCTGCCTTATCCGTTTCTTATATTCAGTGAAGCTCTCCGAATCAATGCTGTCATAATACAATGAAAGATCTTGACGGAATTTGTTTGTATTTTGTTGAATATTATAAGCAATTTTTTTCTTTGCATAAGTTTTAAGTTCCTTATCCAATTTTGTCGAAAGTGAATTAATGCGAGAAAACAAGTCCCAGATTTTTTCACTGGATAGGATCCCCTTTTTTAAAATGAACTTTCTGAGTTTATCAAGCAATCCTAAGTCCTGACTAAATTCCAACTCTGAAAGTCTTAGTTCTTTTTCAATTAGTATATTAAATTGGCTTTCCAGTTTTTTTATTAGGTCGTGTATACGTTCAATCTTTATTTCATTTAATTCATGATTCTGTCTGGCTAGAATTCCACTTAAATACTTCTTAACCTTCGTTTTTAGACTTAGTTTATACTTAGCTCCCGATGTGTGTATGATGTATTCCCTGAGTTTAAAATCAGTTTCCAGCATTTTGCGGATGACTTCAACAGCCTGCTTGGTTTTGGAAACCACCAGTACTGATTCTCCTTTAGCAACCGCATCGGCTACAACGGAAGAAATTGTGAAGGATTTTCCTGTCCCGGGAGGTCCTATCAGTATGGTGTTACTATAAATGGATGTACTTTGCAGGGCTTGGTATTGCTCCTTGTTAAGACGTGATTTGAAATAGCTGGAGCCAAAATTGGATTTTTCAATAGAATTCCCAACGAGTTCTTTCAAGCTGGTATTGAATGAATTTTGCTCAGCCATAGTCTCAAGATCATTCAGAACTCTTAGTGAGGATTGGGATTTGCTTGCTAAAAAGGTACCTGCTGCAGGAACGATTTTATAATTCCCGGATTCGATTTCATCTTTCGAAAAACAGGAACGGATTTTATTTACAGACCAGGTTTTAGGGTAAAGGATTAATTCATCACTGTTCTGATTTGTGAAATACTTATCCAACAGCAGTCTTATCCAAAGGGCATCTCCATGTTTATTTGGAATATTATCCCATACTTCTCTTATAAATGAATCTTTGGTGAGACTGTCATTTTTTAGGTCAAGTTTTGATAAAGCCGCTCCATTAATAAAAGAAGCCTGTATATCAATTTCAAGGTAGGTCAGGTCATCAATTTGCTTTATGGAAGCCGGAAATAATAGTAATGGTGCACAGATTCTTTTGTCCTTAATTATTCCGTTTTCGGATTTACCCAATACAAAGAAACAACCGTAAAATAATTTTTTCTCTAACTTATAGACTTCAATCTCTTTTCTCAATTCGTCAACTTTCGAATTGTTGTACGGGATACAAGGTAAAGAATCATTAAAAAGCTCTTCTTGCTTAGGTTCAAACCATTTGTACTTATACTTGGAAGATAATAGATTGTCAACTGCAAATTCTCTGTGATCAAGTTTATAGCAGTCGTGAAAATAATTGTAGAAATCTTTTGGGGCAATGTTTTTCATATATAAGGAAAAATGTTGAAAGATGTTGCAATATAGCAAATATGAAATAATTCTCTTTTGAAAGGCGAGATTATTCTATCATCTGTGTCATATAGTAATTTCATCATCCATAAAATACCAAAACCTATGATATATTAACAATGAAAGCTTTTAATTAACTTACAGATTCCTACTCACAATGAGCATCAATTCTTTATTAACATAACCTACTGATCCAACCAAAGTTTGAAATCCTGTACACGATCGCGTGCTACAATAATATCCTGGTCATCCAGACCTTCAATAATTAATTTCAATCGGCTGTTTGTCCAGGCGATAATATCGGTACAGACACTAATACTAAGAATATACTTTCGGTTGATTTTGAAGAATTGTTCTGGATCGACAGTCATTTCCAGTTGGTCCAGGGAATGATCTACTACGTAACTTCTGTTTGTGTTTGTAAGCAGGTAGGTAGCTTTTTCAAGACTATAAAATGCTTTTATTTCGGACGTGGCAATACTTTTGATTTTATCACCAACCTTAATCATAAATCGCGACTTGTAAGTATTCTTTGAAGCTTTGTTGGTTAAAGCCAGAATGGCTTCAATATCAAGTTCCGGCCCCGATAGTTTCTTATGTTTTTCGATCGCCTGACTCAACCGTTCTTCTTCGATGGGTTTTAACAGGTAGTCGATACCATTTGTTTTAAAGGCTTCAATGGCATATTGGTCGTATGCTGTTGTGAAAATAATCGGGCAATCGATTTTAATTTGTTCAAAGATTTCAAAGCTCAAACCATCAGCAAGTTGGATGTCAGCAAAGATTAATGAGAGTTTGGAACTGGCACTTAGAAAACTAACAGCTTCACGAACAGATTCAATCTTCGCTACAATATTCATCTCAGGTGAAACTTTACGGATCATTTTTTCCAGGCGATTTGCAGCCCTCGATTCATCTTCTATAATTAATACATTCATGATTTCAGATCTTATTCTTCAACAGATTTTAAAACCGGTAAACGAACGATAAACTCATTTTCGGTTTTTCGGATATCGATAGGTGTATCCGTAAAAAAACTGAATTGTTGTTTGATGTTTTTTAGTCCTGTTTCTTTGGAATCGTCACCCACGTTTTTTATTTGCAAAGTATTTCTAACGTTTATGTATCCGTTTTGCTTTTTTATATTGATGTTCAATGGAAAAGCTTCCGATACTTCGTTGTGCTTTACTGCATTTTCAATTAATAGTTGAAGACTTATTGGAACGATCAAATCATCCTTGTTGGTTTCAACATCAATTTCAATTGTCAATTTATCCTCAAAACGGGTCTTCAATAAATATGAGAAAGATTCGATAAATTCAATTTCTTCCGATAAGGGGACCAATTCCTTATCCCTGCTGTCCAAAACATATCGAAACAAGTCACTCATTTGTTGTACAAATCGTACAGCAGTCTTCTGATCATCATAAATCAATTCACTCAAAACATTAAAACTGTTAAACAAAAAATGAGGATTGATTTGGTTTCGCAATGATTCATATTTGTATGTCATCATTTCTGTTTTCAATCGTTCACCATTGACAACTGATTCTTTCCAGGCATGGAAAAATCCGAAAGTGGTGAAAAGCAGTGAAACGCCAAAAGAAATAAGTGCAGGATAATAGGCCGACTGTAAAATCCATGTCCACATCTGATCCGGAAATTTCCCATAATAGAAATAATACATGATAATCTGGACACCTACGAATGCAAAAACTGCATATCCTACCAGAAGCACAATGCCCAGGATGGTTCTTTTTACAGGGGTCTGAATCCATTTGTATCTACTGTTCAACCATATGTTTATATAACCGTGTCCAACCCACTGGGTAATACATATGGCAAAAGCCCAAATAAAGGCCCAAATAAAGGTCTTAAAGTCCATAAATGCCTGACTGAAAAACCCCAATACAATAATCAGACTTAAAACAATATTTGAAACTATTAATCCAATCAGGGAGCTAAAAGGGCTGATTGAGGTTACATAGATTCTCAAGCGCTCTTTAATGCTTTTTTTTGATCGAATTGAGACTAAGTCTCTAATACATATTTTATCCTTTTGCATAGCTGATCTTCGTTTTGTATGGCGCTTTATCCGGGGCTAAAGGTATTGAAAAATCATTCAATAAGATTTGAAAATCAGTTTTACCCCTATCCCTAAAGGGAGTCTGATTTTCAAATCTTATTGTTTAACCAATTTAGTATGGTGTTTATTGACGTTTGATTATTTATTGGTATTGAATAATCAGGTTCTGATACTACTCACATCCAGAGGTTAATTGCTTTGCCAGGTTTTTGCCCCAATTTGGGTGAATAGCAGATTCAGGTTTAAACTCATCCCAGCTTTCAACAAGTGTTTTTGCATCATCGCAATACGCTGACATGTCCTGTCCAAAAAACTGAGCAGTCCCCATATCGTTTGAGAGTTTGATGTACTTCGCCCGTGGATTTAGCGCGTTTATAGTTAATGATTTTTCAGCGGCCTTATTCGATTTAGCACCATAAATCGCACCTCTTGTCATCGGATTTACAACGAGTCGGGCTGTTAAGTACAAAGCTTTCAATGCATATGCTTCTGATTCTTCTGGTTGCATTTCAATTAGTTTATCCAATGATTTTTCAGCCACATCCAGATAGCCATCCTTCAAATCCTTGTCATTCCTTTCCATAAAACTCATCATAATGTAGCAGTGAGCATGGTAATAAAGTGGTAACCACTCTGATGTTTCTTTATTGGCAATCATGCTGAATTTATTTGCTAATGTTTGATAATCATTAACAGTTTTACATGTTGCATATTTACCAAGAGTTTCGCCCATAATTTGTTGATACTTTTCACCTCCGGCCATTGTGAATCCGGCTGTTAATACGATAGCTAATGTTAAGATTGTCTTTTTCATAATTATAGATTTATTAGGTTAAGTCTTATTATTTTATAATTGATTAATCGATTTTATCCAATTGGTTTACATCTCCGTTTGTACTTAGAGAAATAAAACATCCAAGAACAAAGAAGCGGTTTGATCCCGGAATAATGGGGGCGCTTTCATAGATACCATTGCTGTTAGGTGTTTTTGAATATCGGTGTCCAAATTCTTGTTTAAATCCCAGAACATTGGTTACCCCCGCATAAATGATAACATTGTCGCGGTACAGGAAACTCCAGTTTGCATCCAATGATTGATAGGCCAGTGTTTTTGCATCATTAAAAACCTGTGAATTTGGGTTGTTATAATTGCGTGGTGATGAATATTTGTAAGAACCCCCAACCAGTGATCTTAAACTTCCGATCCAATGTTTGTAGACTAACGAAATATTATGTTTGCTGGCAAAAGTCGGAACAGAAGTGTTTGGGAAATTCCGGTAGTTTCGTTCAGTATCCAGGAAGGAGTACGAGATCCAGTATTCACCATTGCGGATTGATTTTTTATCCCTCCAGAATAAATCCAATCCATAGGCATATCCTCTTCCATCGTTAGAGTACGATTCTGGCATGTAAAAGGCATCCTGATTAAGTTTTGTCAGATCCTGGTAATTCTTGTAATAGATTTCACTGCGTAATATTCTATGGTTTTTGCCCGATTGAAAACTTAAAGTATAATGATCGGCACGTTCGTAATCGATTTGATCGGTATAGAGTAAATAGTTATTTGGTGCATCCTGGTAAAACCATCCGTATGCCAGTGAAATCTGACTATGATCATTTAATTTATATGCAGTTGATAACCGTGGAGCAATATTGGCTTGCTTCAGATAATCAGAATACTCAACACGGGTACCAATACGGGTAACAAACTTATTGGAAGCATAGATATCGGCCTCTGCAAAACCAGCAACAGTATTGCTTAAAAAGTCGTTATTAATATCAGCGGATTCATTCCTGAATGATTCTTTATAATCTTTAGTGTATACTTCTGCACCAGCTTTAATTAATACTCTTTCGTGAATTTTATTAGAGAGTACACTCTTAATATGACTCCCTTTCAGGGTTTCCTCAAAAGTACTTTGATCAAAATTTACATGATCTGTATTGCTGGTTAATGAAATCCCGCTTTTTATCACCCAATCTTTTCCAAGTATGCTTTTCCATGAAGCGTTAACATACACATTATCATTGTCCAGATCGTAGGCTGTTTCTTTCGATCCCTGATCCAGGTCAATCCGGTTTAACATAAAGTCCGATTTACTGAAAGAACCATAAAACTTAAACATCCCTGACTTTCCTGTCTTCTGGCGAATACTGACGGCTCCTTCATAACCTGATGGGGCATTGATCCAGTCGTGATTCTGTGGAACAACCGACATGTAAGGCTTCAGGTTGCTATATCCAAAACTGGCAGTAGCGGCACCGTCCTTCCATAGTTTAGTTCCAGCTAGTGATGCACCTATTGATAACAGGGAAATATGAAGTTCATCCTGCGAAGGCATATCATGCGTGTTCAATAATAGTACTGATGAAAGTGCTTGTCCGTATTCTGCCGAATATCCACCCGTGCTGAAAATGGTACCTTGAAACATAAAAGGATTGAATCGACCCCGTGTTGCCATGTTTGGCGGTGATGCCCCATAGGGTGTATGAACCAAAGTACCATCAATATAGGTTTGTGACTCATCACTGTGTCCGCCCTTTACAAACAACCTTCCTGATTCACCAACCGTTGTGGTTCCTGGTAATGATTGTAATGCTCCGTAAACATCTCCATTGGCGCTGGGAGTTGTAACCATATCCTGGGAACTGAGAATTACTGATTTCTTTCGGTCACTGGCTTCAAATGTCCCGGCTGTGATGGTTACAGCATTTAATTGGTTAAACGATTCCTTTAATGAGATTTGAAGTTTGATCGGGAAACCATCCAATTTCACATTTTGAGTGTGTGGCTTATATCCGATAAACTCCACCTTCAAGATGTGCTCGCCAATTTCTGAAGTCGTAAATGAAAAGCTTCCATCTGCTTGAGTGGATGCTCCATCATAAGTGCCGTCGAGGTAAACATTGGCTCCGGGAAGAGATTCTCCTTTGGTGTCGGTTACCATTCCTGATATTGATGTTTGTGCTGAAACACTCAAACCGAAAATTGTAATAATAATGCTAAAAATAATTCTTGTGTTCATGGCTATGTTATTTGATGAGGCAAATTTGAATCATCCATCATCCCAATAAAAAAATGAATTACTGAATCGTAGAATAAAAGGGATGAGTTGTAGATTAACCTGATTATATATTAATATGCCTCAAAGCCATTGAGGATCCTTTCTAGTGAAGTAAATAAATCAAGGGAAAGACTCCCGTCTTATTGAGTTACATGATGAGATTAAATATGAAAAATTCTGCAATTTTATATGATTTATAGTTAGTGCTATATTTTTTGATGTTGAAGGTGATATTTCTATATTTGCTTGCCTTAATATTGTATTATGTATAAGTTGATTTTATTTATTATTATTTCTTTCCTGGTTGTTAATGTCATGAGTCAACTAAAAGCAAACTCCATTACCCATAGTGAAAATGCCGATTATCACATGGCTGTTATTGGTGATGATTCCATTGGCTACTATAACATGGTATGTACTCAGAAAGCATTTCAAAGCTTACACAGCAGTCCGGCAAAAACCAATTACGGAGAGATTCAATCGGTTAAAGTTATTTATGATTTTAGGGCCGATAGCATGTATTATATCAATCTGAAGCAATATCCCAGTCATTATTTATTTGCCAAAGAGTTTCTGAATTATAAAAAGCGCGATGTGGATTTTCTGTATTCTCAGTATACATCTTGCCCAAGTCGTTATCTAAACTTGATTACAATTAATTACCATAAGAATATCGATAAGTATGTGTTTGAATTCTTTGCTTATGATCGGGTAGATTGTGAGGGAATTAAAAATACCTACCAGAAGCTTTTGGAGACTTCCTTTTTTGGGGATAAATTATATTTTAATGCCAATAATCTGGAATGGAAGTTGTGTGAAGATTTTCCAATTATTGATGCAAATGAATTGTACAATGGTCAAAATTACCAAGCACTAAATCTTGAAGAAAGTTACGGGTTTTTAAGAGCGATTGATATAAATGTTTTATCTTTTGAACAACCTGGACGACATGATATTGTGTTGCTATATGGGATTCCCAATGATCTTTCGGTGGTCTCAGGGATAATCACCACCGAATTTAAAACACCATTGAGTCATATTAACATGTTGAGTCATAGCTGGAAAACTCCTAATGTGGCTTTGAAGGATGCTGCTGGTAATTCATCGATTCAGGATTTGATGGGGGAGGAATATAGATTGTTATTGATGTGGATGTTGGATTAGAATAATTTGTTAATAGCGAATTATGTTATTAACCCATTTATATTATGTTTTTTGATATACTTGATTGATTTCAAGAATTTATAAACTCAGTAATCAAAATTAATAAAAACTATATCATGCGAATAATTCTTGTACTAATAACTATTGTGGTGCTTCAAGCTTTAAAATCTGAAGCACAGTATTTGTATTTTGAACAAGTTCTTCCACTTCCTCCTGCACCTCAGATTATTGCCGAATTTGATGGTGTTTCTAATGGAGATATTGGTTTTGTAGATATTGAAGGTGATCTTGATCAAGATATTTTAATTACAGGTATTGATAATAGTTTAGATCCCATAGCAAAGTTATATCGAAATGATGGCTTGGGAAATTATTTGGAAGTTATTGGAACACCTTTTATAGGGGTTAGTAAAAGCTCTATAGCCTTTTCAGATGTTGATAATGATAATGATCAGGATATTCTGATTTCGGGTCGTACAAAATCCAGTGGAATTATCACCAAATTGTATTATAATGATGGAGATGGGAATTTCATTGATAGTACTACCTCTCTTATGGGAATGGAAGATGGTAAAGTTTGCTTTTTAGATGTTGAAAAAGATGGTGATGATGATCTCATTATTATGGGTAAGGGAGAAAATGGGTTTAATAACGCTAAACTTTATCGTAATGATGGATATGGATCTTTTACTGAAGATGAAGCACCTTTATTTGAAAATTCTTATGGTCATGAATTCGATTTTGCTGATATTGATAATGATACAGATTATGATATTATTATTACTGATTTATACAATTCCTATAATGCAAAATCCAAATTATTTTTAAACGATGGGAATGGACGTTTTACAGAAGTTGAAAATACTCCTTTCATAAATGTTGTTCAAGGATCGGTTGTTTTTGGTGATGTGGATAATGATGCAGATCCAGATATAATTTTATCTGGATTAAATAGTGGGACAGGAGTTACCAATCTATATCAAAATGATGGAAATGGTTCCTTTTTGGAGGTGACTGATTTTCCTTTTGAGGATCTGTATTATGGATCTGTGAATCTGGAGGATATTGATAATGATAATGATCTGGATGTATTACTAACAGGGGAAAATCATAATGGTGAGAATACTATTAAACTCTATGAAAACGATGGAAATGGTGATTTTGATGAATTACCAACCACAAACTTTACACCTGTTGGAAAGGGGAATGTAATATTTTCGGATGTAGATAATGATAATGATGTAGATGTTGTAATTGCTGGGCGCTCATCAGGAGCCATCACTGATTTATATCTAAATAGTGGAAGTGGCAACTTTACTAAGGTAACAGGAAGTCCTTTTGAAGAATTGTACCGAGTTACTGTTGCTTTTACAGATGTAGATAATGATGGAGATCTTGATATATTATATGGTGGATATGATGTGACATTTCAAGATAAATGTAAGATTTATTATAATAACGGGCATGGTGTTTTTGATGAAATATCAGATGTATTTCTCGGTGATTATTTTTATTTCGAAGTAGCAGATGTAGATAATGATAATGATCCTGACATTATCGCGACATCATCTATTGGTGCAGGTTCTCAAATTGCAAAACTTTTTATTAATGATGGAAGTGGGACTTTTTTAGAAAAGGAAAATAGTACTTTTTTTGGTGTAGGATACCCCATTGCCTTTTCAGATGTTGATAATGATGGTGATCTGGATGTTGCCTTTGCAGGAGCATATAATCCAAACCATGCTAATTCTATTACTCCAGTACGCCTATTTATTAATGATGGACATGGAGACTTTACACAGAATACCGAGGTGCCCTTTGATAAAACTATATATACAAGATTTGCTTTTGCAGATGTTGATAATGATAGCGATCAGGATATCTTGATTACAGGTCGGAATCTTGATGTTGGAAGCATTGTGAAATTATATAAAAATGATGGATTTGGAAATTATGTTGAAGATCAAAGCAGTGCTTTGGAGGCTGTTACGGATGGGGGGATCATATTTGGTGATGTTGATAATGATAATGATCAAGATGTGTTAATTAATGGGAGTTCAAGTTCTTCTTCTCGTTCTATCTCATTATATGAGAATGATGGTACTGGTGAGTTCAATAGGATAGATGATATTCCTTTTGATGGAATGAACACTCTTAATACAAAATTTGTAGATATTAATAGCGATAATTATTTGGATGTTTTTATTGCTGGCCATAATAATGATGGTCTGAAAATCGCTAAGTTTTATATAAACCAGGGAAATGGTGAATTTAAGGAGATATACAATACTTCAATTGACGGAATTAGCTCTGGTGATGTTGCATTTGCTGATGTAGATAAAGATAATGATCAAGATGTGTTAATTTCAGGCTTTGGATCATCTGGAGGAGTTTTTACAAAACTGTATATGAATACGACAATGGTTGGAATTGATGAAAATCAAAATGAGAATAGTCTTAAAATATGGCCCAACCCAACATCGGGGAAAGCTATAATAGAATTTGCAGAGGAAATAGAAGATATTCAAATTTATGTGAGAGACGTATTGGGGCGGATTGTAAATCAGGGCGCATTTAGATCTATTCAGGAGATTAATTTGGAGATAAATGGAGATAGTGGTATTTATTTTGTTGAGTTGATTTTTGCTAATCGAAGAGACGTAGTGAAAGTTTTGAAGTATTAATGTCTACATGTTATTTATAATAATGAAACTAAATCAACCATGAAAAGATAAATCCTATTGATAGTAGCCTTTAGTTTCAGTGTATTAAACTTCCTCAGTGCCCAACAAATCTCGGAAGATATGGTATTAATCTCTGCCGGTGAATTTATGATGGGGAATGATGCAAAGCCAGAGGCAGATTATTATCCCGCTCATAAGGTAAATGTCGATTCCTTTTATATGGATATTCATGAAGTAACCAATGCTGAATATTATGCCTTTTGCCAAGCTACCGATCATAAGTTACCTGAGTTCTGGGGAATTGATAAATACCGAAGTGGTATGGAATATCCAGATTGTCCGGTATTAGGCGGGAGCCAGGTAGATGCAAAAAAGTATGCTGAATATGTTAGAAAACGTTTGCCCACTGAAGCGGAGTGGGAATATGCTGCCAGGGGAGGACTGGAGGGAAAGAAATACTCCAATGGTGATGACTTCAAAGAATGCATTATCCTGGATTCCGTTTTCGTTGATAGTGTAAGACATCCCTATCCTGTTTTGGCTGGAAATCCGAATGCCTTTGGTTTATATGGTATGAGTTGCAATGCCCGCGAGTGGGTGAACGATAAATACGGTATTGGTTATTATAAGATCAGTCCAATAGAAAATCCTCAGGGACCTGAAACCGGTAGATTAACGGTTGTACGAGGTGGCGGCTGGAAATCCGGAACAGGCTGTAAAAGTGTGTATATCCGAAACACTGTTCGCCATACCTGGGTGGATATTGCCGTTGGTTTTCGTTGTGTTATGGATGTGGAGTAATTGATATAATAATATCCCAATCCATTTTACTTAGTAATCTTCATATACCCTATCGATTAATTATGGGATCTTTGTTTAAAATCAATTATAGATGAGAAAGTTTAATGAATTCAAGAAAAGAAACTGGAAATTCAAATTAGGCTTGATCTTAGTTATAGTATCCATTCCTCTGTTTTTGAGTCTGCCGTTAGTGCCCTTACTGAATTTTGATAATAAGGTTAAAATTACCTTGACAACGGTAATATTGATCCTGGCAGAAGTAATGTTTTGGTCGGGTGGTTTATTGCTTGGTAAGGAACTTTTTGCAAAATACAAAGCCTATTTGAATCCTAAAAATTGGTTTAAAAAATAGTTGGAGTAGATGGCTCCAATTCAGTTGATATTATTGTTTTCAATAGCCTTTAATATAATACTCTCTATCAAAGCAGACAGCCAAATGTTAACATGCTGCTATAACTTTACAAGTTTGGTTTTCAATTGTTAGTGTTATTTGTAATGGTGATTGTAATTGTTTGTGTTGTTTTTTTATTGTTTAATATTTTAGTTGTTTCTAGGTTTTTTGTGAGAATATTAGCAGATTTGCTCAAATTTGTGAAGTCTTTGTTATCCATGTTTCTGTTGGTATATAAGAGTATCATCGAATTTTTCATTATTAATTTTTTAATCCTAACAACATGAAATTTAATTACGCAGGAGTGAAATTCATACTCTCATTATGTATGATTATGTTTTTCAGTCTAACATCATTTTCTCAAATTAATATTGGCTCCAAAGATATTCCAGCCTTTTCTGCAGGTGAAATTAAAGCAGAAAATCTGGAATTATTAAAAAAATCCACTACGATCTTTGTGTACAGAGATTCTGATATTCAGCATTTGGATCAAATGAAATCTTCTTTGAATGAAATTTGGACAATTAGTAAATTGGAATTTGCATCATTTGATGAGTTCATTAGCAGGGAATATGATGATAGTTATTCTTTTATAACTATCGGAGGTCTGCTTAAGGCTGAAATTAGTACAGGTGGAGTTAGTGGTAAAACTTTTTTCTGGTTAAATCTTTGGATGAATGGTAGCAAAGATGATGAAAAAAACATGTTTTGCAGATTTGAATTATTTCCATCGTTTGAATCCTATTCTACAGCAATTGCAAATTATAAAGATTTCTCAGAGACCATGTTAACTTATTTGTATAAAGAGGCAACTCTTTATAACTGGAGCATTGGTGGTGTGAAAAATGCGCTTCAACTTGTAAATCAGAAACTGTTAAATAATGAACAAAGATGGCTTTTTGAGAATGAGAGTACAGCTTCATTAAAGAAGCTGAGAGGTAGTGTTTTGTACATTCCTGAACATGCATTAATAAAATTTGGTGCTTTTACCGGAAATGAAGATAAGAGACATGATGTAAAGAAACTTATGAAGAATTATCCATATAGGTATAAAGTGGTGTCTTCCGACGAGTTATCTGACTTAGTATTAAATTCTGAAAAACCTGTTTATTATCTTACCTATGTGAGAAGTTGTACAGATAAATTCATTGGTATTGTTGATAGTAAAACTGGTGAATATTTATACTCAGCTTATTCCCCAGTGTCTTATAATATAAAAACTAAGGATATTAAGAAGATTGCTAAAATGATGAAATAGTCTGAATAAATTTTGAAAAACATGCTCTGTTCAATGCTGATCGGAGTATGTTTTTTTATTCAACCAAATATTAGAAATTAGTACTAAAATGAATCCGGTTTTCACAACCGCTTCCTGTTCAAATATTCCTTAAGCTGTTCCCGATAACTTGAGCCAACAGGAATCTCATGTTTATCAATAAGTACAGATCTCCCATTAAACTGATTGATCCTATTCAATGGAATGATATAGGACTTATGGATGCGCATGAAATTGTAGGGAAAGAGTACTTTGGATCTCCTGCAAAAAACTGAACAAAAACTTAAGCCGCAATTTTATAATTAAGATTAAAAAATTCAATCGGTCTTTTGTATCCCAAATGTGCATGTCTTCGATTTCTGTTATACCAGATTTCTATAAACTGGAAAAGGCTATTGAGCTATTAATGAAAAAATACAGGTGATTTAGAGTGATGTAATTTCGTTGATCACATCTGCTGATCAGACTCTTTTCTGAATTATTGTAAATACTAATATCGAAAAGTCCTTTAGTGGGGCTTTTCTTTTTAATGATTCTAATAAAATATACTCTTTAGGGAATATTACTATTTTCGTACAATTCAGGATCATCATTTTTAGAAATCGTATTGAAAGCAGAGGCTAATTGTATGAAAAAACTACTTGTCGTTATTGCGATAGTCGCATTGGTGCTGATCGCATTTAGCGTTTTTAACAGAAAGAAGCGACCCAATATAATCATTATTAATGTTGATGATCTTGGGTGGCGAGATCTCGGATTTATGGGGAGTAAGTTTTATGAATCTCCCAATATTGATCATTTATCAAATCAAGGGATAGTTTTTAGCAATGGTTATGCTGCTGCTGCAAATAGTGCTCCCAGCCGGGCTAGTTTATTAACCGGTCAATGGACTCCCCGCCATGGTATTTATACAGTTGGTTCTTCTTCCAGGGGGAAGTCAAAAGATCGCAAACTGATTCCTGTTGAAAACACACAAACGCTGGCGGATAAGCATGATGTATTTCCGGAAATATTGAAAGAGAGCGGATATTCCACCTGTCATGCAGGAAAGTGGCATATGAGTGATAATCCTTTAGATTACGGATTTGACGTTAATATTGGAGGAGGACATAACGGACATCCAACGAGTTATTTTGCCCCTTTTGGAAATGTAAATCTGGATGCAGAAGAAGGGGCTTACCTAACTGATGTAATTATGGATCAGGTGCTTGATTTTGTTAAATCCACAAAAGAACCTTTCCTGTTGTATTATTCTCCTTATGCCGTACATACCCCAATACAAGCTGTTGATAGTTTGAAATCAAAATATGAGAACAAGCCATCCTGGAATGCTCAGGGAAATGCAGCCTATGCCAGCATGATTGAGAATCTGGATCGCAATATTGGATTGTTGATTGCTGCTTTGGAGAAGTTAAATGAGTTGGATAATACCTTTATAGTATTCACTTCTGATAATGGTGGCTTGTATGGAATAACAAGCCAGCAGCCATTAAGGGCAGGTAAAGGAAGTTATTATGAAGGCGGAATCAGAGTTCCGTTTTCTTTCTTTTGGAAGGGTAAAATTAAACCTGGATCACAATCCGATTACACCATCACCAATATGGATCTCTTTCCTACTATTTTGGATGTGGCAGCAATCGATAAGGAAGGATATGCATTTGATGGACTTAGTATATTGCCTGTTTTGAAAGGAACCGATGAGCTTGAAGTACGTCCCTTATTCTGGCATTTTCCTGTTTATCTTCAGTCTTATAAAAAGAATAATCTTCAGAATCGTGATCCTTTGTTTCGAACACGACCTGGTTCGGTAGTGCGCTATGATGACTGGAAACTTCATTATTACTATGAATCTGATGAAATAGAATTGTTTAATCTTAAGCTGGATATTGGTGAGACAATGAACTTGGTAAATAAATATCCTCAAAAAGCTGAAGAACTGGTCTCTCTTCTACTGGATTGGAAGAATAAGGTTCAGGCTCCTGTTCCTCATCAATTGAATCCTGATTGGTTTCAGGATGAAAATTGATGAATTTCAGTAATAGATAAATATTATGAAATTCATCAACCAAAGATGCCTAAATTTGATGACTCAAAACACAATGCCCCTGATAAGCTGAATTTAAGTAAAATTAAATTCCCTGAAGACGGACTGCCGCATGATTGAAAGGTTTAAACCGGGCCCCATTGACAAGAAATGATTCCATGTTAAAGAATGAGACCGGTGACACAAGTGACGAAGCAAAAAATGAAATTCAGGTAAACAGGCCCGAACCTATTACTTCAAATATTGATGTGGTGCCTTATAAGCGCAGGATGGGACCTGAGTATGCTGTTGATGCACTTATTGAAGGGTACTATGTTTTAGTTATTGATTACTATACCAGTGGTCTGAGTGTTTTGAATGAATTAAAGAAATACCTTCAAGATAAACATCGCGATCAATCATTTCTGGGGCAACGTGAATTCAGAGCCGAATTTAGGGGGCTTTCTAATCGACTTTTAGTACGTGTTGTCAATCAGCATTTAGAAGTAAGAAAAGCTCCACATATTGGTTGGCTCGAAAAGTTATATCCGGAAGTAAAAGAATTTTTATTGCCCTTTCCTCAATTGCAGGGTTTGAACAGTGCCTGGCAATGGTATGAAAAGGGGATTTCTATTCCCGTTTTAAAAAGAAGAATTTTTCCCTGGTATGGAACTTATTTTCCTACTCGCTTCGAACATCTGGAACTTTTTGATAATTGGTTAAAGCAATACAAGGGAGAAAAGAAGTCGGCCATAGATATAGGAATTGGTAGCGGGATTCTATCTTTTCAGATGCTACAGCATGGATTTGAGAAGATTTATGGAACCGATTCCAATCCCAATGCAATTGTTGGAATGCATGAATATGTGAATAAAAGAAATTTGTCTTCTAAAATCGATTTGAAATACGGAGATTTGTTTGTTGATTGTAATCAACAAAGTGAACTGATTGTTTTTAATCCCCCCTGGCTTCCATCTACTCGCGATACTCAGGGGATTGATCAGGCTATGTATTACGGTGAAGATTTGTTTGCTAATTTCTTTGCTGAAGCCAAAAAGCATCTAAAGGCTGATGGCAGGATTGTACTTTTGTTTTCCAACCTGGCACAATTAACTAAAGTAACGGACAAGCATCCTATTGAAACAGAGCTTGCTCAGGGTGGTAGGTTTGAAAAGGATATCCTTATTCAAAAGGAAGTTCAGGCTGCTTCGAACAAAACCCGAAGAAATCAAAACTGGCGCACAAACGAAATGGTGGAGTTGTGGGTGTTGAAAAATAAGAAAGAATAGTCATTTATCAGCACCCTTATACATTTACGGATCATTTATTCTTTTTGAAGTTTTTGAATCATTTTCCGTGCATTTTGAGAATCAGGATCCAATTCCAGAGTCTTTTTATAATTTTTAATAGCCTCATTGGTTTTACCGGTTAAAGCTAAGGCTTCTCCATAACTGTCATAGCAATTAGCTGATTCTGGGTAAAACTCTACATTCAACTTAAAGACAGCCAGAGCTTGTTCGTATTTCTTTTGACCAATATATTGATAGCCCAATCTGTTTAGTCGATTTTCTGATACAGAGTTGTCAGTTGGATTTTCCTGATAAATCTTTCGATACATTTTTGCTGCCTCTTCAAATTCACCGGCTTCAATATATTCTACAGGGATTTTTTCTCCCGGTTTCATTTTTTTTGCAATCGATTTTTGATTGGAGATACGACCGATTTGATCTGCAAAGGCATATTCGGCCCGAGTAAATTTACCATCTCTTCCTCGGGTAAAAGTTAACTCACCATTCCTTTGTTGAATAATAAAAGTATTATCTCCGATATGGAACATCCTGGCATTTCCCATGCTTGATAGCAATAAGTCTCCATCTTCATAAATAATATTTACCACACGGTCTGATCCTGTTTTATATCTTCCACTGATCTGCCTTTTTACTTCATCACTAATCTCTACAGTTTTTTGTGAATCAGGAAGGAAGCCTTCCCATTTATAAGTTTTAGCAACAGCCTTGTTGATTTCCCTGATTAATTCGGGGGATGTGTTTGAATTGGTGAAAACAACCACTCCATAACCATCTGAAATATGTGAGATAAAGCCGGCGAAGAAGCCTGCATTATCTCCCATATGGCTGAAATAGGTTTCATTGTCTTGTTTGCGGATAAACAATCCTAGTCCATATTGTGGGGAGATATGTGTTTTCATCATTTCCCGTGCAAGTTCCTGAGAGATAATTTTGTTCGACTTTCCATGGTAGGATTTTTGCAATTCGATTACATATTTTGCAAAATCGGCAGTTGTTGACCATAATCCACCAGCAGCTGTGTTTGGGTAATAGTACCTTTTTACGGGGAGAGGAGAAGAGTTTTGACGATGTCCCGCCGATGCCACTTTTTCTTTTTCATGAGGAAGAGGCTGTTCAAAGGTTGTTTGAGGCATGCTCAGAATATCAAATACATTTTTCTGAGCTGTAACATGAAATCGCTTTGATGTGATATCCTCTACATATTGTTGTAAAATGGCAAATCCGGGATTTGAATATAAGAACTCTGTTCCCGGAGTTCTGTCGATAATTGTTGGTCTTTCTCTTGCCGGTGTCTCACCCTTTAGGTATTGGGTAATAGTAGGGAATTGGTCTCGGGTATAATTCAGTCCATAATGATGCATTGCCCCGCTACTGTGGTTCATGAGTAATTTGGGACTGATTGTTGCATCTTTGCTGAATTCATTTTGTGGGATTTTCCAGGATTTGAGTTTCAGGTTTACGTCTTCCTCCAGATCGTATAATCCTTTTTGTACAAGGGAGAGAGCTGTGAGTGAAGCCATTCCTTTACTTAACGAACCTACATTAAAGATGGTTTGATCCGTAACCGGAGTCTTTAATTCCTGATCTGATACACCGTAATGCCTGGTCCAGTCTACTTCGAAATTATTGATTACGGTAATACTTATACCCGGAACCTGATAGAATTTCATGCGTTCCTCCAGGTTGTAAGGTTCTTCTCCTTCAATGATGTTGGTGGGTAAAAGGCCGTTCTCAACCTGAGCAATTTGTTTCTCAACATCTGTTTGGGCAAGACCAATAAAAGGAGCCAGAATCAGAAGTAGCAGTAAAGTAATATTTGTATTCATGTGGTTTTATTTAGGGATTTACTTGGTTCATATTAAGTCGATTCTGTTCGGTTTTGAATGAATCCTACCTCTTTAATGACCGTCTTTTTTTCTTAAAGTTACAATCAAATCTTGTTTGAGCTACTTCTTTTTGAGGTTGAAAATTGAGGTATAGAGTTTTAGCGGAGTATCACAATGGATTATGTATTGGTCTTTTTTTTGCCAGTTGTAACAAATTTTCAATTGTTTCGTCATACAAAATATTGAAATCTAGGGTGTACACAGCTGGAATTTCCATCGTGTGTGTATTTTGGATTATCATTAAACCTTGAACCGATGAAACAAATATTTGTAACAATACTCTTTTTACTCCTGGCAACTGCCGTTATTGCTCAAACCGGGATTGTATCTTCAAAATCAATTGATCAACTGAAAGAGCAGTTAAACTCAAAGTTAAATGAGGATGAACCCGGAGCATCTGTTATTATTACCCAACACGGTAAGGTCGTGATGGAAGCGTACTATGGCTTGGCAGATGTCAGTATATTGGAAAAACTCAGTTCAACCCATGTTTTGGGGATTGCTTCTATGTCGAAACAGTTCACAGGTATGGCAGTTCTTTTCCTTGAGCAGGAGGGGAAACTGAATCTTAAAGATGATGTGAGGAAATACTTACCTGAATTACCAATTGGAGACCGAAAAATAACAATAGAACAGTTGCTTTCTCATACAAGTGGTCTGCCCGAATTAACCCAAAATGCCCAATTCATGAATGATATTGGTCAGGCACATACTGTAAAGCAAATAATAGATCTTGGCCTTAATGGTGAATTTCGAGGCGAAACTGGAAAGGAGTTTATCTATTGCAATACCGGTTATATCATTACAGTGGCTTTGATTGAAAGGTTGAGCGGAATGCGGTATGCTGAATACTTACAGAAGAAGATCTTTGCTCCTCTAAAAATGAATAATACCTACTCCTGTGATTTTGAGAATGATGCCGACAAAGCTGTGCCAAGATATATTTATGATTCTATTGGTTTTAAGAAGGCTGTTGATATGCATTTTTCAAATCTGATAGGAGGTGGTGGTGTTGTTTCAAATACTCAAGACATGGCAAAATGGGGAGTAGCCCTCTTGTCTGGTAATCACCTCCCCGGCAATTACCAAAAACTATGGGATCCCGTTTTGTTAAATTCTGGTGAATCAACTGAATATGGCTTGGGGATGGGGTTGAATGAGTTTGAAGGAAAAAAGTATTACTACCATCCAGGCATGGGATCGGGTATGAATTCAGTAAATATGATATTCCCCGATGATAATCTTACAATTTGTGTAATTCGAAATATTTCTAAACCAAAGTTTTCATCTGTTAATATTGCATTAATGGCTGCTGAAATTTTAATATCAACTGAATAATTCAATTACAAAATGATTAGATGCCGGATAATAAATCCACCCAAAAAAACTGGTTTCAAATATCATTTTTAAGTGAAATTTTGGTGTCGTGAATGGAAATATAATTCATAGAAATAGCAATATAACCACATAAAATGTCTAGGATTCTTTCCAAAATGACCTGATTGCTGAGGTTAATTTCATTTTATTTGTTTCATAAAGTAGTGAATGACAGAATTACATTTCTTCTGATCACTTCAAGTTTGAATTTAATTGGTTGTGCGTGTAAATGCTTGAGAATAAATGCATACCTTTGCGCGAAATTCAGATTTGAACATTTGAGCATTTATAGACTAATTCTATCATCTTTATTAGTCCTTATTGTTCACTTTTTTGAATACTGTGTTATTATGAAAACAACAGTTTTTATTGAAAACCAGACTAGTTGAGCTGTAGCGTTGAGAAAATGCCACAGCAGATGTTAAGATAGGAAGCGGCAATTATTCGGGGGAAAAACAGAATTATCTGTTGTTGTGAACTAAAGACCTTTTATGCGGCAATTAAAAATTACAAAGCAAATAACCCAAAGAAATGAGTTATCGATAAGTCGGTATTTTCAGGAAATCAATAAGTACCCAATGATTACTGCAGATGAAGAGGTCGAATTGTCTCAACGTATCCGAAATGGAGATGACCGGGCATTGGATAAGCTCGTTTTAGCGAATCTTCGCTTTGTTGTGTCTGTTGCTAAACAATATCAAAATCAAGGTTTGTCTTTCCCCGATTTAATCAATGAAGGAAATGTCGGGTTGGTGAAAGCTGCCAAAAGGTTTGATGAAAAAAGAGGATTTAAGTTTATATCTTATGCTGTCTGGTGGATCCGACAATCCATTATTCAGGCTATTTCGGAGCAAACACGGATTGTTCGACTGCCTTTAAATAGACTGTCATCAATAAGTAAAGTAAATAAAGCAATACCTTTCCTTGAGCAAGAACTTGAGCGCGAGCCAACGAATGAAGAGATTGCAAGTTATCTGGAACTCACCGAAGAAGAGGTGAAAACTGCCAATAGCATCAAAAAAGGACAAGTTTCCTTTGATAAACCGCTATCTCAAGATGGAGACAGTCAGTTTAGTCTGTATGATCTTGTTCAAACGGGAAATATACCTCCACCAGATAATGACCTGATGCAGGAATCGGTGATCACAAATGTTAATCGTGCGTTAAGTAAGCTTACCAAACGCGAGTCTGAAATCATAAATATGTCATTTGGATTGAGTAATATGCAGGTGCATACATTGAATGAGATTGCTTTGGAGTTTGATATGACTTCCGAACGAATCAGGCAGATTAAGAGGAGTGCATTGCTTAAATTAAAAACAATGTTAAAGGGGAAATCAACATTTATTTAGTATCTTAGGTGCTGAATATCAGAAATGAATTATAAAACTAAAAATATATTTTATGGGCCGATCGCAGGAATCGTTTAATAAGAAAGAAGTAAGAAATAAAAAGGAAAAGAAGAGAAAAGACAAGGAAGCAAAAAGGCAGGCCAGAAAGGAAAATGAAAAAAAAGGTGGCCTTGACGATATGATTGCTTACGTGGATGAGAACGGAATGCTATGTGACACACCTCCGGATCCGACAAAGAAGAAAGAAGAAATCAAAGCTGAAGATATCGATATCAATGTACCCAGACGTGATTCCAGTGAAGAAGAAGAAACTGAGCGGACAGGTACTGTGAATTTTTACAATTCTGATAAGGGATTCGGCTTCATAAAAGACAATCAAACCGGAAAAGATATATTTGTTCATGCAAAAAGTTTGCTTGAAGATATCAAAGAAGGAAATCTTGTTACTTATGAAGTAATCAAAGGCCCTAAAGGTCTTGCTGCTGAACAGGTAAAAGTAGTCAGATAAATATAAGTGAGTCGCATCCATTCTCAATTGGGTGCGACTTATCGTTCAAATTACACTCCCGGCTGGTTCTTATTGTTACTAATGAGTTCCATTTAGCCGTTGTCTTTTATTGCCTATATAAGATCCCTTAATTCCCTTTCAAAATCATATTGTAAATCCTCATGTAAGGAGGGTAATTTCTTTATTATGGAATCAATGTTCCTCTGGTAAAGCTTCGTAAGGCTTGAGTTATTTTGTATTGAAGGAGTCATTTTTTTTAGTTCAGAACAAAAGAAAAGTAATAGCTCTACTTCAGTTTCTTTTTTTAATGAATAGCGGATGTATTTTTTTATCATTCGAAGAATTTTACGAACACTCTTATTGATGTAGTAATAACTGTTTCTGTTAATTTGTTCGAATTCCTGTTCAATTTCGGCTTTTATATGCTCAATGTATGTCGCTTCATCTGAAGATTCGAACAATAAGTAGGTTAGCAACTCTTTATTTTCCTTTTTAAATTTGGATAAACGCAAACATAGCTCCAGCAATTCTTTCTGTGAACGATGCCCCAATTCCTGCTTTAATTCTTTAACTGATGCTGTCTTCATGTTGACTCTTATTCGTGCTGCAAGATAGAGACCTTTTCGGAAACCAAAAAGGTCATCAGGGAAATTCAATTTGCAAAGGGGGAATATGAGTGTGATTTCTAAAGTTTATCTATAGTAATTTCCCGATCATATTAATAACCAACAAATAAGCAATGATAACAAGACTTTGTAAACTAACAACATTGCTGTTATGCTCAGTATTACTGACTACAGCTTGCAAGAAAGACCGACCTGAAGATATCCCTGTTCCTGATCCACAACCAGAACCAATTGCTCAGGAAATTGATGAAGGGCCCAAGGATGAAGATCATGATTTTTATGTAGCTATGTCATATACAGATGAGCAGCCATCGACCCAGCAGAATCCCCGGTATTATATTCTGGTTACTTGCACAGATTCACTTCAGAGTATAGAAACGATTGAGATAAAGATACAGGATCAAGTTGTTGATCTGGAGTACGCCAATTATGGTGGAGAGGATTTTTATATAGCCTATTTCAACCGGGAGTTTACCAATGTTTATAATTACAAACTCACTATTAACGATGAAACAACGGAGTATGACCTGGATATGATTCAAAAGCTGTATATAGAATATCCAGGCAGTTTGCTTGCTAACAAGGATTTGGAATTGAGATGGGCAACCGAGGTTGATCCTCAATTTACATATATCGAAGGTTTCCAGAGGGAGGTAAACCAAAATTTAATTCAGAAAAATGTTGAAAATCTGGCCCCTGAAATGCGTTCTTTTACCATGCCTGCCTCGTGGCTTTGGTCTGATGACAGTACCAAAATCCGAGACATTCAATTGGGTATTATGAATTATGGAATACAAAACAGGGTTTGCTTCACCATGAGTGATGGTGCTTTTGTGAGATATCAAAATTGATCCCGTTTTTTTCAAAGCGGAAGTCTGGAAACGACAATAGGAAACCCACATTCAGATATTACTTATTTTACTATCGTGCGATTCTAATTTATCCTTTACTTTGTATGCGATTGATTACAAAGTAAGGGACGACTTTAATAAAAAATACATGCTTCACTTTCTGAAACAAACAGGTTTTATACTGTCTTTTTGTTTGCTTTTCCTGCAGGGAAATTCACAGCAATCAGATTATGAGGATAGTCTACAGGCTGTTTTAGAAAACGATATGCACGATACTCTACGAGCCAATATTTATCTAGATCTTTCGGATTATTACAAGAGTATAGGGCGTTATGAGCAGGCGTATGAGTATTATTACCAATTTATTACATTTGAAGATTCTGCAAAGATTCAACTGGAAGCCGAGAGGTTGGAAATTGCACAGGCAAAATTCGAGACTCAAAAAAAGGAAGATGAATATTTATTGCAGCAAAAGGATAATGAAATCCAACAGTATAACCTTGATCAGCACGATTATTATATTTATAGCTTACTCATTGCGATATTGTTAATCATCCTGATCAGCTATTTGATCTATAATTCAAAAAAGATTAAATCAAATCGAAGGATTATTGAAATTTCACAACGTAACCTCCGGCAGCAATTAAATCCGGAATTTATTTATAAAACACTGAATTCAATTCAGTATTCACTTTTTTCAAATGATCGAAAATCATCGCATCAAAATTTGTCTAAGTTTGCAAAATTAATGCGTCAAATTCTTGACAATTCTCAACATAAATATATTTCAATTCAAAAGGAACTTGAGTCTTTACGCTTATTTCTGGACTTGGAGACTTTCAGACTGAGAGACCGCTTTGAATATAGTATTGAAGTGGACAACCGTATTGATACCATTGAACAAAAAATACCACCTCAGATTTTACATTCATTTATTGAAAAAATGATCCTGAAAGGAAATTATGAGTCTGTTATTGGCAAAAGGATAGATATCCGCTTAATCCTTGAAGTGGATAGCATAATTTGCAGGATTGACGAGCTTGTTAATGACCAAATCAATATTAGTGATCGGATCAGCGAACAGAATATGGCGGCGGCTCCTCTTGAGTTTGATAAAAGTATGTATAAGGATATTAAGATCCTGAATTACGAAAAAATTACGACCAATAACATGTCAGCAGGTAAACGCGTCGATATTCATTTATTTATCAAATCATAAATGATTGACCGGATGAAAGAACGTAACATTCAAATAAAGCGAACAGCGCTGCTATCAGTCATATTCCTGCTTGGTTTGAGTTCCTTGTTTGGGCAAAGCCAAATTGATAGTTTGATCCATTTGATCAATTCGGAAGCTGATGATACGACCCGGATCTTTTACCAGTATCAGTTACTTTACGCATATGATAAGTTTATTCCCAATAAAACCAGGGATTATGCGAACTCTGTTATTGATAGTATCGAAGAGAACAACATTGAATTACAGGGATGTCATAATTATTATTTAGGGAAATTCTATTCTAAGGTCGAAAACTTCCACAAATCAAACAAGTATCTTGAGTTGGCTAAGAAGTATTTTGAGCAGACTGAACATCGCAAGTATATTGCCGATTGCTATTATAATATGGGATTGAATTGTTATTATATTGGACTCTTCGCCCGGCATATCGAATATATGCAAAAGTGTTACAACACATCTCTTAAGTACGACTTTCAGGAATATCGTTCAGAATCCTTATTGAATCTATCCACGGCCTATTCAAACAGGGGGGAGTTTACACTGGCGTATGAATATCTGGAAAAAGCCAAAGAATTGGCGCATGAAGCTGGGCGGGAGCGAACAATGGCATATATCCTCAATGATTTGGGAAATCTCAAAAATCGTCAATTTGAGTATGAGCAAGCTTTGGATCTACATTTTCAAGCGTTGGAATGGGCCGAGAAAATGAATGACCATTACAAGTATGCACACATCATGAGTACGATAGGATGTGATTATCTGGAAATGGATAGCCTGGATAAAGCACTACATTATTTACTGATTTCCTATGAGTTGGTTAGGGCTCGAAAGGAAACGTATGGAGAAATCAGGATCTCTTCTTTTATCGGTTGGGCTTATCTTCAAAAACAATTATATGATAGTGCTTATTATTATTACAAAGAGCAATTACAGCTAGCTTATCAGCAAGGTTCACATTTTGAAATCTATGATGCCTATGGGAAACTGAGTCATTATTATGGTGAAACGGGGGATTTTGAAAAGGCCTATGAAAGTCTGGTGAATTACAAACTGTATCGCGATTCTGTTGCTTTGGTTCAAAAAGATACCCGGCTTACTGAGATTATGACTCAGTTTGAGGCAGATAATAAAGCCCGGAAGACTGAATTATTGAGTAAGGATAATGAAATCAAACAGCTTAGACTCAGGCAACGTAAAAGAATTGTTGTTGGCCTGCTTATTGTTTTTGGAGTTTTATTGCTTATTGCAGCAATTCTTATTCACTTGTGGGGAGCCAAAACCAAACAGAAAATTGCTGAAAAAACGCAACAAAACCTGCGGCAGCAAATGAATCCTCACTTTATTTTCAATACGTTGAATTCGATTCAGTATTATATCGTCCAGAATAATAAGGAGGCTTCAAACAGCTATCTGATTAAGTTTGCAAAGCTTATGCGTATGATATTGAGTAATTCTGAGCATCCTTATATCTGCATTCAAAGGGAAATGGAAGCCTTAGGTTTGTATTTGGAATTGGAAAAATTACGGTTTAAGGATAAGCTACAGTATCAGATAACGGTTGATGAAGCCATTGATATTTATGAATATAAAATCCCAACACTGATGATCCAGCCTTTTGTTGAAAATGCAATTCTTCATGGGGTGATGCCAAAAGAAGAAAAAGGTCATGTTTCTGTGGGTTTAAAAATGGATGGTAATTCTTTACTTTGTGTGATCGAAGATGATGGAATAGGTAGAGAAAAAGCACTTGAGCGTAAGAAACAAAAGGATGGGAACACAACATCTTTAGGAACGCGCATTTCTGAAGATCGACTGGTACTGATTAATTCCTTTTATAAGGAACGATCTCAGATTAAGTATGTAGATTTAAAAGATTCAAATAACCAGGCATTGGGAACCAGAGTGGAGATTCGCTTTCCGGTTATGTTGGTTAATTAATAGCCTGTAAATGAAAAAATGGAGAGTATGTTAAGAGCAATTATAGTTGATGATGAAATAGATGCAATTAATTTAATTAAATCAATCCTTGAAGAATATTGCCCGCAGGTTGAAGTTCTGACAACTGCCGATTCAGCTGTTAAAGCCAAAGTGGAGATTGAACGTTTAAATCCTGATCTTGTGTTTTTGGATGTGGAAATGCCCAATGCCAATGGGTTTGAATTGTTGGAGAGTATTGAAAAACCAAAGTTTGATGTGATTTTTATTACAGCCTATAATCATTATGCCATTAAAGCTATTAAATATAGTGCTGCCGATTATATTCTAAAACCAATTGATATCGATGAATTGGTCAATGCAGTTAAATCTGTAGATGAAGTCCGAAAAGAAAGACTTTCATCTCCGGATTTTCAAACACTCCTTGAAAATATAAGAACTCCCATACCTAAAAAGCTGGCAATACCAACCGGAAAGGGTATTGAGTATATCAACACCAATCAGATTATACGTATTGAAGCCGACCGGAGTTACTCAATTGTATACATTAAAGATGCGTCTAAGATAGTCGTCTCAAGAAGTTTGGTTGAATATCATGAACTACTGCATGATAATAATTTCTTCCGCCCTCATAATTCTCATCTGATTAATCTGGAACATGTAAAGTTGTACTCCAGAAATGATGGTGGATATATCGAGATGATAGATGGTTCGATAGTCTCTTTGGCACGTAGTAAAAAAGAACTCTTTCTTGAGCGAATGAAGCGCTTTTCAATCAGTCTTAATTCAGGTGGAAAGTAGATAAACGGATGTTAATTTTAAATTCTCTCAATTGTTATTATATAATAATCTTCCTCATAGCAATCGTCATGATTAGGTCTTTAGCCTTTCAAATGTAGTTTTAGGGCTAAAGAATTTATACTTCATTTCTTTAATGAGCGGATACAGCCTCAACGTGGTGAAGTGTTTGATTCATTCCAAAAAGCAATTTCCAAAAAGCGGAAGCCAAATAGTACAAACCGGAAACTATCATGGAATAAATCATTGATATAGCTTAATTTTGATCATACCAGCCAGCGCTTTGCAGTGAAGAATTCTGTTCACTCGAAGCAATTTAACAAGTGAAACAAGTATACCAAAACCAACTAAACATTTAGCTATGAGACGTATTGTGCAATTATTTATCGCTGTGGTTCTCTTAATTCCTATTGAAAGTAAAGCTCAGAAGTGGATGAGTAATCTGGAGATGGGAAAGGAGAATCCCAGCTTTTTTGAGGTTAGAGATGCTTTTCATAAACAATTTGAAGGTCTGGACATCGAAGACTATGCAAAGGATTACAAGAAATTCAAACGTTGGGAGTTTCAAATGGAATCCAGGATTGATCAAGCTGGTTTTTTTCCCGCAAAAACTTTTTGGGAAGAATGTCAAAAGGTTAATGAACGAAGAAGAGATACGCCTTCAAGAAATGCGACCTGGACGCAACTTGGACCTTTATCTACACCTTTATGGACCGCAAATAATGTGTTAAATAATGAACGTAGTGGTACTGGTAGAGTGGAATGTATAGAATTTCATCCTATGGATGAGAACACCATATGGGTGGGAGCGCATTCAGGTGGATTATGGAAGACTACCGATGGAGGTGAATCCTGGATCACGACTTCTGACGAATTACCGAGCATAGGGATCAGTGATATTGTTGTTCATCCCGAAAATCCTGATATACTTTTTATTGGTACCGGCGATCGTGATACCGATTGGACATACAGTATCGGACTCTTGAAATCAATTGATGGTGGGGCTACATTTGAAAATACAGGTTTAAATCACGAAATGCAGGAGCAGGAAGTTATTACTGAGATACTGATTAATCCCGATAATCCTGAAATTATGGTTGTGTCTTCAACAAAGGGGATTTATAAAAGTTCTGATGCTGCAGATACATGGGAACAAGTTGCTTCCGGTACTTTTAAAGATATGAGTTACATGCCTGGAAATTCGAATGTAATATATGCTACTACCTATGATTATTTTGGTGGTGCCAAAATATATCGATCGCAGGATGGAGGTAGTAATTTTGAGTTACTTGATACCGGCATTGCATCCTCAGGCATATCAAGAATTACCCTTGGAGTGACCGTTGCCAATTCAGAAGTTGTTTATGCCGTTTGTGCACGCGATTATCCGGTTCATAACCTTTACGGGGTTTATAAGTCGATAGATGGTGGTGATACATGGACAGAAACAGTATCAGGGGATGATATCAACCTTTTGGGACGTAGTTTAACTGGTGATGATGAAGAAGGCTATGGTTGGTATACGCTCTCGATTGAGGTTTCTCCACTGGATGAAGATGAACTCTATGTAGGTGGAGTAAATCTTTGGAAATCCATTGATGGTGGTGTAAGTTGGGAACTTAGAACAACTGAAATTCAGAATGTATCCGGTTTAACAACCATGTGGGTTGATCATCATGAAATAAGATTCTCTCCATATACATACGATCTGTTTACAGCGAATGATGGGGGGATTTATAAATCACAGGATCAGGCTGAAACATTTATCGATATTACTGATGGTTTAGGAATTAATCAAATTTATCGAATTGGATGTGCTGCTTCAGATCAGGATGTTGTAGTAGCCGGATGTCAGGACCAATTTGGGATGTTATACAATAACGGAGACTGGAAAGCCTTATATACTGGTGAAGCAAGCGAACATTTTATTGCCCATGATGATCCGGAGACCTTATACTGTTATGGGTTTATGTTTGGAATGATTCGTTCATATAATGGAGGGTATTACTATACAAACATTAATCCCCCGGGGGTGGATAATAATCATTGGTTGGCCCCAACCATGATGCATCCAACCGACCCGAATACGATCTATCTGGGAGTAAATGGTCTTTACAAAAGTACGAACAAAGGTAGCTCATGGGAAACTCTGCATCCAAACCTTTCTGGTTCTCAGGAATTGGAGAGTATGGATGTGGCCCCTTCTGATGATAATTATATTTATGCCGCTTCATTTAATGGGATTTGGAGAACCATAGACGGGGGCGAATCCTGGCAAAGCATAAAAAGTGGGTTGCCGTATGGGACTTTTATTAAGGATATTGCTGTGTCAGCCACTGATCCCAATCATTTGTGGATTTGTTCCGGAAAATTCAACGATGGTGTAAAAGTATTTGAATCGTTTAATGCTGGCGAGACCTGGGGGAATATCTCGGGGAATCTACCAAATGTTCCGGTTCATAGTATTGTGCATTATCATGGTTCCTACAACAGCCTTTTTGTTGGGACTGATGTAGGGGTTTATTATTACAATAAGTTGATTAATGAATGGGAAGATTACAGCAATGGTTTACCAAATGTAGTTTGCCTGGAATTGGAAATCCATTATGGTTCCGGTAAATTAAGAGCTGGAACCCATGGCCGGGGATTGTGGGAATGCGATTTACCAATGGATGTGTCGGTCAAAGAGCATCATCAGAATGTTGATTTTTTGTTGATGCCCAATCCCGCCAAGGATCGATGCGTTGTTCGAATTACCGGATCGAATCCTGGAGAAAAAAGTCTGTTGATTAAGGATATCAATGGGCGTATCGTTAGGTCTGTTGAATTGGAGAAGAATCAGACTTCATGTGAATATACTTTTGAACTTTTAGATCTCCATAATGGAGTTTATATAGTTGAGCTATGGTTAAATAATGATTATGTATCATCCAAAAAACTGATCAAATTTTAGATTGGATTTTGTGTGGTGTAAGTTCTTGTTAGCCCGGAGGTTCAAACTTACGGGCTTTCATTTTTGCTTTTTTTATTTATAATATCAGAAACAATCCAATAACCGAAAAGCTTCACTGGGAAATTAATGACATCAACCTTTATACTAATTCCTGAGAATTACTTTGATTGAATCAATTCAAATATGGATGAGAATATTTGAATAAAAGAAGAAATATGTGGTGGCTGTTAATCCTGATTTTGACAGCGTTCGTCAGTAAATGACAGATTAAAGAATTTGCTTGTTTCCCTATAAATGTTTAACTTGTTAATAGTTAACCTTATGAAATATCCATTTGATAAGTTTCTTTTAATTGAAAAAACATCAAATAGATATTTCATATGAACAATTAATTCAAAAGCAGCATGCAGATGAAAGCCGTTTGGAATGGGGCTGTATTAGCCGAAAGTGATCAGATAATTATTGTTGAGAACAATAGATATTTCCCTTCGGAATCTCTTAATCGGTCTTATATCAAGGAAAGTAAAACACAAACTGTGTGTCCCTGGAAGGGGACAGCTTCATATTATTCCCTGGTGGTTAATGGCGAAATTAATAGAGATGCTGCATGGTATTATCCTGAACCAAAGGAGGCTGTGAAACAGATAAAAAACCATGTTGCTTTTTGGAAAGGAGTCCAAATTATCGAATGAAAACCAATCAATAATACCAATCCTGAACTATGAACCAAATTCAAACCAAAGATTTAGAAAGACTTCTCAACGATCCCAATTTACAACTTATTGATGTACGCAATATTGAAGCCTATAATGGGTGGACTCAAAACGGAGCTTTCCGCGGTGGACATATTAAAGGAGCCCGTAGCTTGCCTTGTAAATGGACAAAGTATGTGGATTGGATTGAAATTGTCAGACATAAAAATATTCTTCCTGAACATCAGATTGTTGTTTATGGAGATAAAAGTGAAGAAACTCAAAAAGTTGCAGATCGTTTTCTTAAATCAGGTTATCCTCATGTTGGTATTTACCCCTTCTTTATTTCGGAATGGACAGCCAATATTACTTTACCCATGGAAAAGCTTCCTCGTTACAGAAGTTTGGTGTCTGCCAATTGGGTTTATGATTTAATAGCTGAAAATGATATACAGGAGTACGAAAACGATAACTATGTTGTTGTTCATGCACACTATCGTAATCGTAATGCTTATTTGAGTGGGCATATTCCCGGAGCGATTGATATGGATACCTTGGCTTTGGAAGCACCGGAAACATGGAATCGACGTCCTCCGGAGGAATTGGAGGCAGCATTCCGGAAACACGGAATAACAAGTGAAACTACTGTTGTCTTGTATGGGAAATATATGGATCCGGATAATGCAGATGATTTCCCGGGAAGTGCAGCCGGTGATATTGGGGCTATACGTTGTGCTATGATCATGTTGTATGCCGGAGTAAAGGATGTTCGTGTTTTAAATGGAGGATTCCAATCTTGGAAAGATGCCGGCTTTGAAATTTCTCATATTGATGAGCCCAAAAATGTGGCAGATGGATTTGGTGTGACCATTCCTCAAAACCCGGAAATTATTGTTGATGTTCCTCAGGCAAAGAAGATGATAGCTTCAGATAACGCAGAACTGGTTTGCGTTAGAAGTTGGCCGGAGTATATTGGGGAAGTTAGTGGTTATAATTATATCGAGCAAAAGGGGCGAATTCCTGGGGCTGTGTTTGGAGATTGTGGCTCCGATGCCTATCATATGGAGAACTACAGAAACCTGGATCATACTATCCGTGAGTTTCGTGAAGTGTCTGATATCTGGAGGGATAACAGGATTACACCCGATAAACATTTAGCCTTTTATTGTGGTACAGGTTGGAGAGGTAGTGAGGCATTCTTCAATGCTTGGTTAATGGGCTGGCCAAGGGTGTCTGTTTTTGATGGCGGTTGGTTTGAGTGGAGTAGGGATCCTGGTAATCCTGTTGAAAAAGGGGAGCCAGAATTTTGTAAAGTGTAATCCATTATTTATTCTCATCACACATAAAGCTGTTAGCTATGATCTATTTAAAGGAGACTATTTTTGAAAATGATAATATTCAGATCAGTAATAATTTTACAGAAAGAGAACAGGAAGAAATCATTGCTGAAATAGTTCAGGGCCTTACCTGTGATCAGAAATATATTTTAAGTAAGTATTTTTATGATGAAAGAGGTTCTAAACTCTTTGAGGATATTACCCGCTTGCCTGAATATTATCCTACCAGGACTGAAAAATCCATTTTGCGTAAGATAGCACGTCAGATTTCAAGAGGGCTGAAAAATATCGATATTGTCGAATTGGGTAGTGGAGATTGCTCGAAGATATCACTTCTCTTACACGCAATTCCACCGGGCTATATTAATTCTATTAAATACATCCCTGTTGATGTCAGTCATTCTGCAATGGAAAAATCACTCAGAAACCTATCAGGGAAATATTCAGGACTTCAATTGCATGGAATGTTGGCCGATTTTATGAAGCCATTGGAATTTTTGCCCTCGGAGCGTAATCGTTTGTTTTGCTTTTTCGGAAGTACCTTAGGTAACCTTTTATGGACAGAGTCGATGAAGTTTATGCAGAGCCTGAGGTCGGTTATGATACCTGGTGACCAGTTTCTGCTTGGAGTGGATTTGGCTAAAGATATTTCAACTATCGAACGTGCCTATAATGATACTCAGGGAGTTACTGAGGCATTCAACAAGAATATCCTAAATGTTGTAAATTCGATTGCTGACACAAGTTTCAATCCCAATGATTTTGAGCACTTAGCCTTTTTTGATTCGCAAAACTCGCGTATTGAGATGCATCTAAAAGCATTAAAGAATCTAGAGGTTGATTGTAAATACCTAAATGAAAAATTGATTTTTAATAAAGGGGAAACGATTCATACTGAAAACTCTCACAAATTTTCCATTAAACAAATAGATCAATTGGCCCAGATTGGAGGTCTTAAGATAAAAGATATCTTTTGTGATCAGAAAAAGTGGTTTTCGATTATTCATCTGGTTTAGTAAAATTATTACACATTAAAGTTATTGTAGGTTGAGAGGTTCTATTCATGACTACTAGCTTTTGCTTATTCATCACAGTTTATAAGCAGATCAATCAGGGTTATGTTAAATGAAATTATCAAAAATATTCATGACAATTGTAGAACTATTTTGGTAGTTTCAAATGATACTAAAATTATTTCCCATAGAGCAATGATTTAGTAAGGTTTTAGTCTTGTTGTTTACCTGTTTTACTATGCCGTTTATCAGTGAATTGTCCAGTTTTGTGGAATATTGAAGCATAGTGCATGTATAGGTGCATAAATATTCTTATTTTCGGCATAAATTCAGTAGTGCACAAAATTGATGGGATTCTGTACTAATAACCATCAAAAAACAAATTAGACATGAACAAAGTAATTAAGAGTTTATCAGTGTTAACGCTGGGAGGAGCGTTGGCATTTGGTATGCTACCAAGTTGTAGTGAAACTATGCAAAAAGGAAACCAGGCCATAAAAATGGAAGATATGGACCTGAAAGCGAATCCAAAGGAAAACTTTTTCCAGTATGCCAATGGTGGATGGATGATGAATAATCCGCTGCCTGCCGATCGTAGCCGTTATGGTTCTTTCGATGCATTAGCCGAGTTGAATGAAAAACAAGTAAAAGAAATTTTCACCGAATTATTGGCTCAGGAAAGCAGTACCGATGTTATTGCTCAGAAAGTTGGAGATTTCTTCAGCATGGGTATGGATTCGGTAGCGTTGAATGAGCAAGGTGTAAAGCCTCTGCTTCCTGAATTCCAAAAAATCAAGAACATCCAATCTAAGAAAGCCTTAAAGGAATACATCAACTACTCTCATAATTCAGGGATCGGTGGATTATTCGGTATGTTTGGTATGGCCGACAGTAAGAACAGTGAAATGGTTGTTACTTATATGTGGCAAAGTGGTCTTGGAATGGATCGTGATTATTATACTGAAAGCAATCCTCGTGCTGAAGAGTTACGTGCTGCTTATGTAGATCACGTACAGAAAATGTTCGTTTTATTGGGTGATGATGATGCAACAGCTAAGGCTAATGCTGAAACCATTATGAAATTGGAAACACGCCTGGCTCATGCATCAATGACCATGTTGGAGATGCGTAATCCAATGAATTATTACAACAAGATGGATCTTAAAGGTCTTTCTGAAGTGTGTCCTGCTTATGACTGGAAAATGTATTTCGATGCTCAGGGATTAGGTGATCCGGGTACGATCATCGTAGGTCAACCTGAATTCTACAAAGAAGTTAGCGTAATGCTTGAAGAAGAAGCTGTAGAAAACTGGAAGACATATTTCCGTTGGAATCTGTTAAATAATGTTGCGGCTTATTTGAGTGATGATTTCGTAAAACAGAATTTCGAATTCTATGGAAAAGCTATGTCTGGAACTCCTCAGATGCGTCCACGTTGGAAACGCGTTCAAGGTGTTGTTGATGGTTCATTAAGCGAAGCTATTGGTCAGATTTATGTGAAGAAATTCTTCCCTGAAGCGGCAAAGAAACGTATGGTAACTCTAGTTAACAACCTGAAAGATGCTATGGCTGTTCGTATCGAAAACCTTGAGTGGATGAGCGAAGAGACTAAAGTTAAAGCTCAGGAAAAACTAGCTACCATGAATGTGAAGATTGGTTATCCTGACAAATGGAGAGATTACAATGGGTTGGAAATCAAGAAAGATGCTTATGTATTGAATGTTCTTCGTGCTGGTAAATTTCATAAAGATTTCATGCTAGCTAAAATCAACAAGCCTGTTGATAAAGCTGAGTGGGGAATGCCACCACAAATGGTGAACGCATACTACAGTCCTTTAATGAACGAAATCTGCTTCCCTGCAGGTATCCTTCAACCTCCATTCTTCTTTATGGATGCTGATGATGCTGTGAACTACGGTGCAATTGGTGTTGTTATTGGTCACGAAATGACGCACGGTTTTGATGATAAAGGTCGTTTATACGACAAAGATGGTAACCTGAATGAATGGTGGACTGCTGAAGATGCTGAACGCTTCGATAAGCGTGCACAAGTATTGGTTGATCAGTTCAATAACTTCATCGTTTTAGATACTGTTCGTGCTGATGGTGAACTTTCATTAGGTGAAAATATCGCTGACCTTGGTGGTTTAAATATTTCTCATACTGCTTTTATGAAAGCATTAGAAGGAAAAGACAAGCCGGAAATTGAAGGTTTTACTCCTGAACAACGTTTCTTCCTTGCTTATTCTCACGTTTGGGCTCAGAATATCCGCGATGCTGAAATTCTTCGTCGTACCAAAGAGGACGTTCACTCTTTAGGTAAATTCCGCGTAAACGGACCATTACCTCAAATGCCTGAATTCCATGCTGCATTTGATGTTAAAGAAGGTGATGCTATGTTTATTCCTGCCGCAGAACGCGCAGTGATCTGGTAATCGATAGAGTTTTATTACAGATATGATATATAAAAAAGCCGGGCAATTTGTCCGGCTTTTTTAGTATAAAAGACCCGGCCGCCTATGACAACGACCGGGTACAAGAACTACTAACGCTTGATATAAAGGTAGGTTCATGTTATGAGAAGTATTGATTACCTACCAATAATCAGTTTGTCATGAGAAACGGATTTACCACTTTGGATTACAACAAAGTAAGTTCCTTGATTAAGGCTTGAAATATTTATTTGATTCTGATCTTGTTTGATTGGTTTGATCATTTGTAGTTTACCACTAATATCATAAATGGAAACAATCGCTTCTTCAGTTGAGAGTATTGTTACCAGGTCATTACCCGGATTCGGGAATATCGAAATGTTTGATTTATTATTCATTTCGATCCCATCAACCACCAACTGGATTTCAACGGTCACGTCTTCATTAATATTGATTTCATCGCTCTGAGGAAGAAATCCGTTAAAGCTAACCTCATACGTGTAGTTTCCTGGCGAAATGTTATCAACCTGAACTTCACCTGATACACTTGTTGTGTAATCATTGTTATTAAAAGAGATTGCCACACCTTCCAAAGGATTCGAATCTTCATCTGTAACAACGAAGTTTACATTATATTCTTCCGCTGATTCTTCGCAGGAGATTTTTACATTATCCAGAGAATAAAATTCGGAGGAAAGTCCTTCAAAGCTGAAAGCTAGGTACATATCTGTACCTGAATAGGTCGTCATATCAAAGCTATATTCTTCCATTTCAGAACCTGGTATAACACTCGTAAGCAGGGTGAAGCTTTCTGGGGTGTCCGGCGAAGTTACTGTTCCTAAATGAAGGACAGGGCCCTCACTACCTGGATACGGAGATGATTCCCCTGCTTCATAATTTAGTGTTACTGCTTCTGAAAGATCAAATTCGGGAGAAATAAGCATAATTTCATTTCCATCTGAACTTTGACAGAAGAAGTTTACATGGCCTTCGGCGTAATATAAATAGTCTGGACTGGTAACAACTGTGGTCCAGGTTTCTGGTATTTCGTATTCAAAATCTTCATAGAAACAATAGTCAGGAATTTCCATTATAATATCAACTGAAACATCTGAATCGATAATATCTACAGATCCTGTTACAGGTGAAAGACCAGAATTCTTGATCTCGTATGAATAAGTACCAGGGAGTACACCCTCATAAATAGCTTCACCATTCGTATTCGAGAAATGAGTTCCATAGGAATCCAGAAACACTTCAGCTCCATCAACAGTATTTCCATTCGAATCCTGAATGTTAAATGTTAAGGTATATTCATCAAAATCACCTGTAACATCTGCTGTTTCTGATTGGATTACGCTTTTATCGGTATCATCCTGTATAAATACAATAACAGCCAGATCGTTTGCCTGTTCCATAAAGGTCTCATCCATATCATAATTAAATGAATAATTACCAGTATAACCGGAAGTTAGTGCTGGTATAGAGGTTCCGTTTTCATCAGGTAACATTTTCATCATTACATTGTGAAATTCCACTTCTCCATTGGAGCCTACATTTTCTGTAGTTACTTTTTCAACAACAACAGTATGAAGTTTTAATCCTGCATTATAGCTTCCGAATGATTCTATATCAACAGAAACTGAAACCTCGTTATCAGCATTTATATTTGCTGAAATTTCTATGGTAATATCTGTCATCAACTCTGCATAAGAATCGAAAATTTCCTGCGTCATGTCACTCACAAGGCCTAATTGTTCTGAATTGATGAATAAGGCAGGAACACCCCCAACTCCGTAATAAACTTTTCTTACACCGCCCTCTGCTGTATAGTAAGGATCTCCTGGATCCGGCCAGCTCATTTGGTACTTGATCAAACTATATTCACCAGGATTATCATTTAATACTGCATCCAAAACGGGACCTTGAGATGCACATGGTCCGCATGTTGATGCAGTGAATACTTCATATAAGCCTTTCTTGGGTACCTGGGATTGAGTAAATCCATACCCAATTGTACACATCATTAATATGATGCTCAATAAAATTTTTCTCATAATTGTGTTTATTTTTTTGGTTTTAATTATTCAAATCTTCTGGATTCGAAATCCAGGGCAAAGAAGGATAGAATCTAAAAAGAGAAAAATTATTTCACCCAGACAAAACCAACTGTAATGCTAAATTATACCCTGATAAAACCCGAACAATAGAGCGTAATAGTATGATAAGTAGATGGATAGGTGTGAAGTGTTTTTTTGAGGGGATTGGTGATTTATAAGAGAGTCACAATGTGTTGACCGCTAATTATACGAATTCTTACGAAGAAATATTTATTGTTATATGAAGACACATCGATAATCAGATCTGTTGCAAAATTAAAAATGACAGGTCAATGAAATGTTTTATTTTAAAAGAACAGAAATATCAAAGGTTTAACTGAGCATATCTTGATTAAAATAATTAGCGAAATTCGCGGTCATAAAATATCAAAACTGAGCAATATACTGTACCAGGCTTGTTTTAGTATTTGAAAGGCCAAGTTTTTTACGTAGTCGTACACGGGCAGTTTCAACACTGGCTACAGGAAGGTGGATGATTGAGGCGATGTCTTTGGTACTTAAGTTTAGTTTTAAAAAAGCACACAGACGCCTTTCGTTGGGTGTTAAATCCGGATGTTTGACTTCAATGTTGTTGTAGAAATTGGTGTGAATTTTAAGGAAACTGTGTTCGAAGCTCTCCCAGAAATCAGAGGAAGTATTGGATTCCAATTCTGATATAATATTTTGTATTAGCTCACGATTTTCTTTTTTAAAGCTCATGGATGAGCGCTTCAATTTCAGAACCACATCGTTGATTATTTCATCTTTTTCAGCCAGACGAAGCAAGTTGGAAGTGATTTCTTTTTGTCTGTGATCCAGTTCAGATTCTAATTTTCCGGTTTGCAATGCCAGCTTCTCTTTTTCCAGACGAGCTGTTTTTGCTTTGTTTTTCTGCCAGTAAAAGAGAAAAAGGATCATTAAACCAGAAACTGTTAAAAGCAGAATCAGAATTGAACTCTTAAGACGTTTTTGTCGTGCAGCCAAATCCCGGATCTTTTGATCCTTTTCCAGTTGATATTCATATTCCAGCGTGGCAAGTTTTTTTATGCTTTCCCTTGAAAGTATAGAATCTTTAATCGCTATCAAATCCTTATGAGCTTGATTGGCTAGTTCGAACTCCTTACGTGATTCATGAATCATCGCCTTAATTTCCAGAAAGAATTCTTTTTGATAAAAAGAAGGATGCCTTATTTCTATTTCAGCAGCATAGTTCACCAGAGATTCAGCTTGATGCATATCACCTTTTAATGCATAAATCCGGGCTTTCAAATTTGCTACATAGATCATGCGGCTGCTGTCAGGAATTTGTCTGCATAATTCCATGCTTTTATCATACCAAAATAATGCAGAATCGTAATCATTCATCTTTTGGTGAATTTCTGCCATTTGGATATAATTTACCGCTGTGGCATTTGCATAATCCCGGCTCAAACGAATACTGGTGTCTAAATATCTGCGGGCTTTTTCAAACTCTTCCCTTTTAATATAAATGGATGTCAGGTTGGAGTATGAAAGGAATTTATTGGGATGTTTCAGTTTTCGTGCGGTAGCAAGATTTTGTAAATAGTAAGCTTCAGCTTTTTCATAATCGCCTTGCAGATAATTGATATTTCCCATTTGATTATAAGAACTAGCCATTCCTTCCAAATCATTGATCTGCTCTCGAATACTCATTGCCTGAAGATAATACTGACTGGCCAAAACCAGGTTTTCATCATTGTAAAAATGGATATGCCCCATATTATCCAGAGCATTGGCCTTGGTTTTTAGACTTCCGTTTTTTTCTGAAATATCATACGCCTGTTGTGCAAATATTTGGGCTTGTTCTTTGTTGAAGTACAGATACGTACGTGAAATAGAATTTAACAGGTTTACGCGAGTAGAATCTTCTGAACATAATGCCAGTTGATGAAGCAAAGAATCAATACTGGTTTGCCGTTGGCCTTGCGAATCCAAAACAGTTGCCAAAATGATACTAACTAAAAGAAACCCAAATTTCATCCTGCCAATCATGAGCGATGCTTTTTTACAAGGTGCTAAAATAGGCAAGTTTTGTGCATTGCATAAAAAAAAACAGGATCGTAGCATCGTACGATCCTGTTTTTTTTTATTTACTGACTTGCAATTACCATCTCGATTGATACTTCAGCAGTCCCATTGCAAGGATATATACTCCTGCACCAAAAAGTATTGCAACATTAAAACCAAAGGCAAAAACGATCAGCATGATTAATGTAGATCCAAATACCGAAGCGATTCCGTTAACGGCAAATCCCCAGTCAACAAGTTCTTTTACCTTCAAACTACCTTTCGGGAAAGGCATTCCCATAAAGAATCCCAATGGGAATACAACCAAAGCGGTTATAAGGGATCGCATCATAATATGCATATCTGAGAAATTGTTCACAAGGAACTTGAATGCAACAATATTGAAAATAGCGAATGCCACAATTGCGAGAAAAATAAATGAATTTCTGAATCGTTCCGCAAAGCGACTTCCAATACCGGATGCCAGAAGAAGCGTTAGTAATACAGTTGCAATACTGTAGAATGATGCACCTATAAACAGGGCGTATTTCTGCATCAGTACAATCTCAATTGTTATATATGCAATACCAAGGCAGAAGAAATACAGCCATGGAGCTAATTTAAGCTTATCAGTACCTCTGTGATAAGGGATGATCAATAATGGCAGGAATACAATAAGGATGATTCCAAGGATTAGAACAAGCAGGGATTTGGTTAGAGGAAAACCTCTCAGATCCGTTATAAATCCGGTGTTTTCCAATTTATCGAAGCTGAAGTTTCTCCAAAGACCTACTTGAGCAATAAATGGCTTATTATCTGTTGCCGGAGAAATATCCATATGAGCAGAATCAGCCTGGGTGCGCCATCCGTTTTCAACAATGCTATTGATCATATTATCCTGAGCCGTATCGGGTTTTGGATACAATAGATGTTTTACATTATGACGACCGGTTTGTAAGTTCCCATATGCTGTCTGAATCAGTTCATCAGTCAATGGTTGTTTGGAAAGTAACAGCAACTTTCGACGCATTTGCGGTAGATCATATATTGCGATATGTGCGAAAGGATCTTCCACATCCAGTTCCTCCATTGCATCCAAAGCCGAACTGACCAATCTTGGCATATACAATTGGTGTTCCATTGAAAGAAAACCATCTTCGGATAAAGCATTCCAGTAATCGATAAATGCTTCAGTGGTGAAGATGTAGTTCTCTGCAAAAGCAAAGGAGCCAGAACCTAATGCCGCCCATGTATTAGAACTTAATGAATATATTACATCGAATTTATTTTTGTGTCGTTTTACATAAGTTCGGGCATCTTCTGAAACAACCTTTACACGTTCATTATTATAGATGTTTCCGGAGAATGCATTACAAGTAGTGATTTCAAAGTCCTCTTTGTTTTCAATGGAGTCCGGGATAATGTAGCCCGCTGCATCACCATCAGTCATCATCTTATTAATGTGTGGATTCACTTCCACAGCATGAACTTCTGAACAACCATAGCCAAGAGCTTGCAATACATCAGCTCCACCACCTGCACCCAATGATAGGAAGGTACAACTATCGAAACGGTCAATCAGATTTTCCACATCAATATCCCATCCTGTAAGAGAGGAATCATTCAGATTTCCATCGAAACCATATACCGGAGTATTTGCCAGATTATCAATGTTAATCCCCCTGTAATATTCATTATAGCCATACACTTTTATCTTCGACATGGCGTCCCAGTGCTTGTATATCACAGGAGCTCTTTCCTGTCGATCAGATTCTAAAAGATGATCTGCTTTACCTATTAACATACCAAAGACTATTAATGATACAATAGCCAGGTACTTCCTTCCTGAAATTAAAAAGGCAGCAATGATCATGGGGATGGAAATCAGAAAGGTTGCTGCCGGTGTTCCATAATAGTTCATTAAAACAACAGAAAGCAATACACTCAAACCAGCTCCAACCAAATCGGCCATGTACAAACGTGGCATATCCTGGTGATCTGTTTTAAACAATAATCCCAGAGCGATACCGCCAAAAAAGAAGGATGAACTTAGCAGGATTATGGAAAGAATAAACTTCAGGATCATCACAAAACTGGTAAAGAGGATCGAAAAATCCAGTCCCAGTTTAAATAATAATACCGGGCTAATCATTGAAAAAATTGCCGATAATCCCAGATAGCTACTTAGGAAACGGGTGTTGTTTAGTTTTGGAAACAGTCGGAGACTTAAACTACCCATACTAAGTCCCATGATGGCTAATGATAAAATCAAAAAGGAAAAGGTGTAATAAAATTCGGCCGAGAAGATCCTCGTCCACATCAGTTCCAGCCCGATCAGTGATACTGATAACAGGCCAATTGTTAAATACTTGCTTGTTTTCATTTAAAAAGATTTAGTCACCCTTATAACACCAGGTATTCATGGCTAAATACCTGGTGCTGTTGAATATCAAAGGATATTCCAAGATAAAAGGGTTTTAATTTGGATTAATGCTTATTTGGTTGTGCGTTTTCTATTGATTGACTGATCTGAAAAATGACCAGATACCCACAACATCGTTACACTTATTATTCGGTGAAAATAATATATTACTGACTTGGATATGTGTCCGATTTCGGTGAAAACTACAAGATGCAAGCTTTACAGGTTAAACAGCCGTTTCAATGGTTTCATTGATGGATCGTTCGATTGGCTATGAGTCAAGGCTAAGATCATCTATCCGGTACATTTTGCATATCCTGGATCATCATTGGTTTTTATTGCCTGAAAAGAAATCGTTTCCTTTTTTTTTGATGAAATTGGTCATATTCTGTAAATATTTTCCTTTTCTCATTAGGATTTTATCTGTTTTTATAAAAAAGTGGAATACTCTTGAAACTATTGAAAAATATAAGTAAACCTGTGTTTGTGATCTGTTTTAGTCAAAAAGAATGAAATTTTTTTCAAGCAAATATTTGCTTTAAAGAAACTTTGATTATAGATTTACACGTATACGGTAGTTCGAATTTAAAATCGTTTCCTTTTGCGAAATGAGTGTATAATTAGTTTTAATTATGATGAACAAGAAACAAAAACAAATATTTGATATAGGGAAATCGCTTTTCTGGAAACATGGAACCAGTAGAGTTTCAGTGGAAGAGATTTGCAGAGAAGCAGGAGTAAGTAAAAAAACCTATTACAAGTACTTCTCCAATAAGAATGATCTGATTCGATTCATATTACAACATGTTACTGACGAGGCTATTGAAAAGTATCGTTCAATTATGGATAGTGATATGGCTTTTGAAGAAAAGATAAGGGAGCAGATCAAACAGAAACTGGAAGGGACTAAAGATATAAGTAAGGAATTTTTGGATGATATATATAAGAAAGGTGACCCGGAAATCCTATCCTTTATTGGTGAAACTTCACAGAAAACCATGAAGATGGTTATGGATGATTATGTAGAAGCTCAGAAAAAGGGGGACATTCGACAAGATGTGAGTCCGAAGTTCCTGTTGTATTTCATGAATCATATGATTGAAATGATGAATGATGAAAAACTGGTCGCAATGTATGAATCCGTAAATGAACTGATCGAAGAGATCATCAACTTCTTCTTCTATGGTGTGCTTAGCAGGTCCCAGTAATGGCCGCTCTGTGTGCGGTCGTATTAGCCGCCCAATATGGGGGCATGATATAAACCGATAAACTTCAAATCAATATATAAGAATCCGAAAGAAATAAACAATGGAAACAAATGAATTAACAAAAACAATAATAGGATGTGCGATTGAAGTACATAAAAACCTTGGGCCAGGTTTATTAGAGTCAGCCTATGAAGAGTGTTTGTTATTTGAGTTGAAGAAAGCAGGTTTGTTTGCTGAAAGACAAATCCCTGTTCCTGTGATATACAAAGATGTTAAATTAGAGTGTGGATACAGGATTGATATTCTGGTTGAAAAGCGGGTTGTTGTTGAGATAAAGACAGTTGATAGCTTAGCTCCAGTTCATGAAGCACAGATACTTACCTATATGAAATTTGCAGCTAAGAATATTGGATTACTAATCAATTTCAATGTGACATTGCTTAAAGATGGAATTAAAAGATATAGATTCTAACTCTGTGGTACTCTGTGCCTACTCTGTGTTTCTCGGTGTAATAATTAAAAGTTACACAGAGTTTCACAGAGAAATCACAGAGATTCACAGAGGTGATTTTTTTCTAACCATTCTGAATTGAAGAAAACTATAGTGTATTGAAATCAATTAATAGTATGCACATGAACTTAAGGAATTATTTATTAATAATTATCATTTTTTCTATTCTTGGAAAAGCGCATGCCCAAAAGCTTTCCTTTAAGGGGCAGCTCTCCACATGGGCAACGGTAAATCCATCCAATAATGTAGACGGCCAATTGGGTAGTCGTTATATTCCTACTTTAAAAATTAAGAAGGATTCAATTGCCAAAGGAAAACTCGATGCTGAAGTTTCGATGAATATGTTCGGTTCTGCCTTTATCGAAAAACGGGACCAATCCACCTGGGATGGAAATGTTAAGCCTTATCGAATGTGGATTCGCTATTCACGTTCACAATTCGAAATCCGGGCAGGATTACAAAAAATCAATTTCGGCTCGGCAAATACATTGCGTCCGTTGATGTGGTTTGATCGCATGGATCCTCGCGATCCTTTGCAACTTACCGATGGTGTTTATGGATTGTTGGGGCGTTATTATTTTCTTAATAATGCAAATCTTTGGCTGTGGTGTTTGTATGGAAATGAAGATACTAAAGGTTGGGAACATGCTCCAACCAATGAGCAGATTCCGGAATATGGTGGGCGATTTCAATACCCTGTTTACACTGGAGAACTAGCTCTTTCTGCACATCATCGAAAAGCTGACTTGAGTCAGTTAGATATGACATATCCGATGGATGTTATGGAAAACCGGATTGCCCTTGATGGTAAATGGGACCTGAAGGTGGGATTGTGGTTCGAAGCAGCCTTGATTAACAAACAAACTGATAGTGCTTTTCTGAAAAACCAGAAGATGTTAACAGTAGGAATGGACTACACATTTGGTTTGGGAAACGGGTTGAATGTGGCTACCGAGTATTTTATGTTCGATAATTCTCCTGAAATTCTGGAATTTAATAAAGGCTTTGCCTTTTCAACATTATCAGCCAATTATCCAATTGGTTTGATCGATAATCTTTCAGCTATGGTCTATTACGACTGGACCAATAAAGAATTGTACCGTTTTGTAAACTGGAATAAAACCTATGATAACTGGCTGGTCTATTTGATCGCCTTTTGGAATCCCGACCAGTTTATGATGTATCCAAACCTGCAGGAAGGTTCGCTTTTCGCAGGAAAGGGAATTCAAATTATGATTGTATGGAACCATTAAAATCTCAAATAAACTTTTCAATGACAAACTCTGATATTATTAAAATTGACGGCCTGATAAAACGCTTCCCCATGGGAGGAAGTGAGTTTACCGCCCTTAACGGAATTGATCTTAACTTTAAAGAAGGTGAATTTGCAGGACTTATCGGTCCTAGTGGCTCTGGTAAAACCACCCTGCTAAATATCATCGGTTCATTAGATTCTCCTTCTGAGGGTAGTGCTGTGGTGCTGGGTAAATCTGTTGGACAACTTACTCAGAAGCAGGCTGCCCATCTTAGGAAAGAAGAGCTTGGATTTATCTTCCAAACCTTTAATTTGCTACCTGTTTACACCGTTTATGAAAATGTGGAATTCCCTTTAATCCTTCAGAATACACCTGCTGCCGATCGAAAGAAAATGGTAACTGAAGCCATTGAATGGGTTGGCTTAAGTGATAAAACCAATTCCCGCCCCAAGCAGCTTTCAGGTGGTGAGTGTCAGCGTGTGGCTATTGCCCGGGCTATGGTGAAGAAACCAAAGATTGTTCTGGCCGATGAACCAACAGCCAACCTTGACGCGGCTAATTCTCACAACATTCTTCAAACCATGAAGAAACTGAATGAAATGCTTAAAACAACTTTCATTTTTGCTACGCATGACGAAAAAGTGATCCAATATCTGGATCGAAAGATTTTACTTGAAGACGGCAAGGTGTCTAAGGATGAAATGATTCAAAAGTAGAAAGGAAATAATGATGAAAACAATTAAACTGGCATATCGCAACCTGGTTGGGGCTGGGCTGAGAACCTGGCTCAATGTTATTGTACTGTCGTTCTCCTTTGTTTTGATTATCTGGCATAAAGGTATACTCGATGGATGGAATGCCCAGGCTCAGACTGATATGATTGGCTGGGAAATAGCTGGTGGACAATACTGGCATGAAAAACTCGATCCCTATGATCCTTTTACTCTGGATGAAAGTCATGGTAAATTATGTCTTGAAATCAAACAAGCTGTAGAGGATAGTTTGCTTTCTCCGATATTATTGGCGCAGGGAACTATCTATCCCGAAGGGAGAATTCAAAGCATTATGATCAAGGGAGTTGACCCCAATCAAAGTTTGGTGAAACTTCCTACACATATGCTGAAAAATGATAATGATGAAATTCCTGCCATTATAGGAACACGAATGGCTGCAAGTAATAAGCTTAATGTGGGTGATTATGTTACGATGCGCTGGCGTGATGCCAATGGAACCTTCGATGCCGCAGAGATTAAAATTGTGGGGATGTTCAAGACTACTGTTTCCACGGTTGATAATGCACAGGTGTGGGTTCCTTTGAACCGATTGCAGGAAATGTTGCAGATGCCTGATGAAGCAACGATTTTAATTGTACGTGCAGGTGAAGAAGAACTTATTGAATATACAGGATGGAATACCCGTGATCTGGATTATCTGCTAAAGGATTTCAAGGATATGATTGCTTCTAAATCTGTTGGTGGTTCGGTTATGTACATCGTTGTAATGATGCTGGCTTTGCTTGCAATATTCGATACCCAGGTGTTATCGGTGTTCCGACGTCAGCGTGAGATAGGGACTTATATGGCTCTGGGTATGACCCGCGGTCAGGTAATCAGAATGTTTACAGTTGAAGGTGCAATGCATGGTGTTTTAGCAGCGATAGTTGCTGCTATATATGGTATTCCTTTGCTGTCACTTCAGGCTGTTAAAGGTTGGGCCATGCCAATGAATACGGATGATTACGGTTTAGCAATTGCCGATAAAATCTTCCCGACCTATAGTGTGGGTTTGGTAGTGGGTACGATCCTTATTGTATTGATCGCCACTACTATTGTGAGTTATATTCCGGTAAGAAAAATCTCAAGGATGAAGCCAACTGATGCCATCAAAGGGAAGTTGCAATAATCATATTATTAATAAAGAAGAAAAGATATCATGATACGATTCTTATTAAAAGGTCTGTTTAGAGACCGACATCGAAGTACATTACCATTGATGGTGATCGCAATTGGTGTATTTCTTACTGTGTTGTTGCACACCTGGGTGACCGGTGCTTTTGGTGATATGATCGATACCAATGCCAAATACTCTACCGGACATGTGAAGATTATGACACGAGCTTATGCTGAAAATATCGACCAGAAACCCAATGACCTGGCTTATATTGGCTCGGCAGAATTAGCAGAACACCTGAATGCAACCTATTCAGAAATGGAATGGATTCACAGGATTCATTTTGGAGGATTATTGGATATTCCTGATGAAAATGGTGAGACCAGAGAACAGGGGCCTGCAATCGGAATGGCTGTTGATTTATTATCGAAAGATTCAAAAGAACTGGATCGTTTGAATATCAGAGAATCCCTGGTTAGAGGCCATTTGCCTGAGAAATCGGGGGAGATATTGATTAGTGATCAGATGGCGACCAAACTTGGAATAGAACCTGGGCAGGAAATTACCTGTATGAGTTCAACAATGTATGGAAGTATGGCTATCTCCAACCATATTGTTGCCGGAACCATGGAATTTGGTATTGCTGTAATGGATCGAGGAGCCATGATCTGGGATCTGGAAGATGCCCGTATGGCTTTAGATATGCAGGATGCTTCAGGTGAAATTCTGGGCTATTTCAAAGATAATGAGTTTGAAGAAGAACGTGTGAATCTGATAGCTGATGATTTCAACGTAATGTATGAAAGCTCTGATGATGAATTTGCTCCTGTGATGTTGACAATTCTTCAACAGAACGACCTGGGGCAGATGTATGCACTGGCAAATAGCATGTCCGGAATTTTGATCTTCGTGTTTATCATCATCATGTCGATTGTACTTTGGAACAGTGGATTGATTGGTGGTTTGCGCCGTTATGGAGAAGTGGGTGTACGTCTGGCTATTGGTGAGGATAAAGGACATGTATACCGATCTATGATTTGGGAATCATTCCTGATTGGAATAGGAGGAAGTATAATCGGAACCACTTTAGCATTGGCTATTGCATATTGGATTCAGGCTGTGGGATTCGATTTTAGTGGCTCCATGAAGAACTCAACCATGATGATTCAGTCCACATTCTATACCCGGGTTACTCCGGCTGCTTATATCATAGGCTTTGTTCCCGGATTGTTCTCCAATGTGTTGGGGACGATGTTGTCAGGATTTGGAATCTACAAACGCCAGACGGCTTCATTATTTAAAGAACTTGAGGCCTAGCCTCGATTAATAAAAAGAGAAATGAATAAAATTATACTAGCACTATTGATGATGACGACCTCGGTTTTTGCTCAGCAAATTCCGGATGGGGAAACCATATTGAATAGGATCGATGAAAACCTGTCTTCTAAAAACAGGGTGTTTACTTCCAAAATGGTAATCCATGGAAGACGTGGAAGTCGAACCATTGAATCCAAATCCTGGTCGGAAGGAGATAAGAAATCTTTTACTGAATATCTGGCCCCGGCACGGGAGAAAGGAACCAAGATGCTAAAGCTGGAAGATAAACTTTGGGTTTATAATCCATCTACTGATCGTACCATTCAGATCTCGGGGCATATGTTGCGCCAGTCGGTGATGGGCTCCGATCTTTCCTATGAGGATATGATGGAGGATTCTAAACTAACGGATTATTATACCGCTGAGGTTATAAGCTCTGACACGCTTCAGGGGCGCAATTGCTGGGTGGTTGAATTAACAGCCAACACCAAAGATATTGCATATTTCAAAAGAAAACTCTGGGTGGATAAAGAACGTTTTTTCCCAATGAAAGAGGAGCTCTTTGCTAAAAGTGGAAAACTCCTCAAACGTATGGAAATGTTTGATGTGGAACGGATTGGTAAACGCTGGTTCCCCAAACACATGGTCTTTAAAGATATGCTCAAAAAAGGACAAGGAACTGAGTTTATCATTGAATCCATCGCGTTTGATGTGGATATGCCCGCACATATCTTTACTAAAGCTGCTCTTAAAGAGTGATTAGTGTAATGATTAATGAGGGCCTTGATTTTACCTTTGTGGTGGAGTTAAGGCCTTTTTTCTTTTAAAGTTATTGATTGATGTTAAGATCATCTGAGATTTTATATGAACTATAATAGAACCAGTCATCTCGACGAAGGAGAGATCTGGAGTAGATTTCACTTGTTAGATGTAGTAAATATTCTATCTACGAAGCAAAACTCTTAAATCAAATTAGGTAATACTGTGACCCTGGAATTGTTTTCTCGCAGATTTCCACAGATTAAAACGCAGATTTTCGCAGAAGCTGAATCTACCGTCCTCTGTGTAACTCAGTGAACATTCTGTGCCTCTCTGTGTAACATTTTTTATTACACGGAGTACCACAGAGTATTCTTTTAAATCAAGTAAATACTTCTTTCGATAGCACTTAACATATTGTTGAAAAGTAGTTGAATGATTTAATTTTATAATATCTGATATTGTTTATTTTGGTCAACTTTATTGTTTGTCCATAAATTGCTTTACATGTTTATTCTAATTGATGAAAGCTAGTTTGGATAAATCCAGATCGATGTATAAATGAAATAGCAAAATACCTTGCAAAAGATACTAAACAGAAAAATTATGAAAAGAGTTTTAATTCTAATTGTAAACCTCGTATTTGTAATGTACGCATTCTCTCAAACTGATTCTGAAAAGCAAGAAGCATATAATAAGGGGAGGCAGGCCATACAACTTATGGACGATGGGAAGTATGAAGAGTCGATAAAACTCTTTAAAGAGTGCTGTAAGCTGGATCCTGAAAATCATATCTATCCCTATGAAATTGGCTATGCTCTTATTTTACAGAAAAAGTATAAAAAAGCAGCCAAATGCTTTGAGAAGGTTATAAAGATGGAAGGAGCATATGACCAGTGTTATCAGATGTTAGGTAATGCGTATTCTATTGGCGGAAATCGGGATAAAGCCATTGATGCCTATGAAAGAGGATTGGATGCTTTTCCAAATTCAGGAAGGTTGTATTTAGAGATCGGGAATGTGCATCAGGATGATTGGAATAAAGCGTTGGAGTATTATGAACAAGGCGTAAGGGTTGATCCTCAATACCCTTCAAATTATTATTGGCTAGCCAGGATTTTCTGTAATTCCACAGAAGAAATGTGGGGTATGCTGTATGGAGAGATGTTTATAAATCTTGAACGGGGTTCAATGCGTACAGAGGAAATTAGCCAATTACTATTCGATACTTATAAAAGTGAAATTCAGTATACATCTGATACAACCATGTCAGTTAGTTTCTGTCAAAATCACACCATAAACGTGGCTGATGCAGAAAAGGCAATACCATTTTCTTTAGTATATGAACCTGGATTGATGTTAGCCGCTACAACATCGGATTCAATAACATTGGAATCCTTGAATAAGATCCGTGCGGGATTTATTAATTATTATAATGAAAAAGAGTTCAAAAAATCTCATCCAAATGTTATTTTCCACTGGCATCAATCGTTAATAGAAAAAGGTTACTTTGAATGCTATAACTATTGGTTATTGATGCAGGGAGCAACCGAGGAGTTTAATGCCTGGTATGTTTTGAATGAAGAAAAATTTAACAGCTTTATTAATTGGTTTTCTGAAAATCCAATGCCGGTTGATAAGGAAAACAACTTTCATAGATTAGATTACCAAGGTGAATAAATAGCAAAGCTGCTCCTAGGATAGAGAACCTGAATTATCATCGAATCCATCCAGTTTGATGTGGATATGCCCACACATATCTTTACAAAAGCAGCTTTGAAGTAGTGATTAGTTAGTAATGATTAATGAGGGCCATGATTTTACCTTGATGGTGGAGTTGAGGCCTTTTTTCTTTTAGAGATTTTCATTGTTATTTGTGGATATTTATTGGTGATTTTTCCGAGTTTAACCAAAGCAACAATAGACCCCGTCATCTTTACCAAAGAGACTATGATAGAATTATGATCTTTGTAAATAATTCTCGGAAGTTTTTTTATATTTCAATACCCTATATGAGTGAAGTGTAAGTTGGTGTTAGTTATAGAAATGCATAAATATTAACAATTCTGACTTTCACTGGATATCCATGGTGTTAATCATAGCTATTCTTAAGCATTACGTTTCCCAAAATTGGGGCAAAGAAAATTTAGCTAGTATGGTGGTTTGCTCAATACGTTTAATTTTCTATTTTCGTGTGGGCCCAAAAGGAATACATTTATATACAGATTTAACTTTATGAAAAGGAATGTTTTACTACTATCGATGCTGTTTTTTGCACAAATTCAAATATATGCACGCACTAATAATCTATGTAAGATAGATAGTCTTGAAATCGAACTTCAACTCATTAATGACACCATCGGTAAAGTTGATATATTAAATCAATTATGTGTCCTGGAATATGCCAGTAATTATACCAAGGCAATTTCTTATTCAAATGAAGCAATATCATTAGCTTCAGCTTCAGGATATAGGTTAGGTGAAGGGAAAGCATACTTTGGCTTGGGTATGAGTAATGAAATACAGAAAAAACATACTGAAGCCATAAAGTATTATAAGCAAGCATCAGGAATATTTAATGAAATAGGCTATGAAAAAGGTATTGCAAGTATTGATAACAATATCGGTATAATCTATTCAGACCAACAATTGTATGATGATGCTATGGAATATTATTTGTCAGCATTAAAAATTTATGAGGAAATGGATGATAAAAAGGGGGTGGCAATTACCTACCTTAATATTAGTTTGTTATTTAAAAGTAAAGGTGATATTTCAAAAGCTAAGGAATATGTATTTAAGAGTCTGAAAATTAAAAATGAAATAAAAGACTTAGCTGGAGCAGCAGGGAATTATAACAATATTGGAAACCTTTTTCTGGCAGAAGGAGATACAATAAAAGCTATAGAGCAATTTCGAAAAGCTATTGATATCAATAAAAGATTAAAAAATAATTATTGGTTAGCTATTAACTACTTGAATATTGCCGATGTATTCTGTAAAAAACATCAAATGGACTCCAGCATTTTTTATTGTACGAAAAGTCTAGATATCGCCAATAACATCAATTCTGATTCAAGAAGATGCAGTGCATATATTGTAATGGGAGACATAAATAGTTATACTTTAAATTTTAAATCAGCGATTGAGGATTATTGTAAAGCCTATGATATTGCGGTTAAGCTAAATCAACATGAGAGAATATATGAAGTAGGAACAAAACTATCTGATATCTATCGTAAAGAGAATATGCCTCAAAAGGCTCTTCAGTATATTTTATGCGCCCAAAACAGCCTCCAAATTTTAAGAGAAAATGAGAAGAGTAATGATCTGTACCGGTTAGAATTTCAGTTTAATCTTGAGAAAGAAAGGGAAAAGCAAAAATTTGAACAAAAAGAAAAAGCGCTTATCTATCAGACAAGGCTTTTGGCTATGCTTCTCGGTTTGGTGCTAATTATATCAATTGGTCTTTTTAACTATTTTATATCACGTAACAGAATAAAAAGTATAAAGATTAAGAATGACTGTATCATTAAAGACAAGAAACTGCTGGAAGCTAAAATGGAATCTCAAAATAAAGAGATTATAAATTTTGCACTTCATATTGTCCAAAGAAATGAGCTTGTTAAGAATATTGCTGGAGAGATAAAACAAATCATAAGTTCTGATCAAAGCAGTCAGTCGTCCAAGCTACGATCTTTACTTTTAAGAATTAAACAGAGTACAAAATCAAGCGAAGAATTTGATAAGTATCAGGAAAGAACAGAAGAAGTATATAAAGAGTTCTTCGATAAACTGTTATCAAAACACCCTAACCTATCCAAAAATGATAAACAACTTGCACTAATGTTAAGATTGAATTTTAACACCAAAGAAATTGCTGCATTAACATCTATTTCAGCTAAAAGTGTAGAAGTGAGTCGCTATCGGTTAAGAAAAAAGTTAGGTCTTCATAAAGATCAGAATTTGAATGAATACTTCCTGAAAATATAGTGCCACTTTTGCTGGGAATTACTCTTGTAGTGTTGTTTCGAGAAGGTATGTGTTAGTAGAAGAGTGTGTTAGGTTTGTTGTTTGTTGTGGTGAATATATCGTTTTTACGCCATGATGTCCATTTTTGTATAGGTGAATGTTCTGTTAGATTTATAATCTGAATTTATTAATCTTTTTTTTTGTACCAGATCGACTGTTGTTCATGGTAACAGAAGATTTATGTATAAACTTAAGGATTGTAAGTATGAACTTTAAATTTTCCATTTTGAATTTTTCATCGATTTGTTCAAAAGAGCTATTCGAACAAATTGTTTTCTCAGATGATTTTAGTGACTTTGCGGAAGATTGGGATGATCCTCCAAATTGGATTTCCTGATATGAAGTATGAAATTTTAATACCTGCCACAGTTACAGCCCAGGTGATTTTACTTTAGTACATACCGTTGTAAATGAAACAACGAATGAATTGGATATAATATAAGATATTTCAGATTATGCCGGGCAAACTTAAGGTATTCGTAACAGATTAATTATGAGTATAAAACCTTTATCAGATTAATTAACTGACTTGTTCAGTTATTACCGAATTATTAAAAAAAAATAACCAGAATATGAAAGCTATTAACCTCACAATACTATTTTGCATTTCAAGTTTTATTATTGCAACTACATCCAATGCTCAGAATTGGAATGCTCTTTATGGAAATAATGAAAGAAATGGTATTAGTAAATTATCCGGTCCGGAACAGGTGACAACTCCTTTATGGACAGTCAATGATGCTGCATACACAAGTTTTGGGATGAATATTTATTCTCAGGGAGAGATCTTCGTTACGTCTCGTTATAATATGAATGGAGACGTTAGCTCAGTAATTGAATGTAGGAGTTTGATGGATGGTGAATTATTATGGACTTCACCTTATATCACTGATTCAACAATTTTACATGTAACTGCCATTAATGAAGATGCTGTTTACGGTCATGATTATAAGACGGGTGTATATTATTCATTTAATGCTGATGATGGCTCTATTGTTTGGTCTCATGAAGGATCTTATTGCTTCGGACCAATGGACAGTCCGTTATTTACATGTGAAGGTAACCCTATAATAAATGGAGCAGGTACAGATGGTAATACTCTGTATTGTTTAGATAAAAATACGGGTGAAGAAGTTTGGAAGAATACAGATATTGTACCGATCCACCCAAATAAATTAAAGGCAGCATATAAGGATCGTATATATATGGTTACAGGTACGATATATACAACTATTAACTTAGTTGCCATTGATATGGAAACCGGAGAAAGTTTGTATTATACAGATGATTTACCAGGTTCCGCCTTTGAATTAGGACCTATGATCGCTCCTGATGGAACTATTTATATTTACAGACATGATGGGTATTTATACTCTTTTACAGATACTGGTTCAGATTTTGAATTGAATTGGACCTATACACCGGAGTCAGTATCGCTTTATACTTGTCATTCATTGGATTTAGATGGGAATCCTCTAATAGTGGATAATGGTAAGATTACCAGGATAAATAAAGAAGATGGTACTCAGATGAACTCCTCAGAAGCCTTTAACTTTGATGGTGGAAGGTTAATTTGTGGAGCAAATTCAGTGATCTATATTAATAATACAACTGAATCAATGTATTATGCCATGAGTTATGATCTGCAGAATATCTTATGGTCTAAACCAATTAGCGGAAATTACTATTCAGGCCCGGGATTATGCAAAGAAGGGATTATGATATTTTCTGGGCAGGGGACGACAATAACGGCTTACAAGTCCTCTGATGAACATGCTCCGGTCGCAGACTTTGAGACTTCCGAAAGGCATATTTTGGTAGGAGAATCTATTGACTTTTTTGATCTGTCTTCATTTAATCCAACAACATGGTATTGGGAGTTTCCTGGTGCAAATACAACATCATCTAATGAGCAAAATCCGGAAAACATTGTTTATGATGAAGCCGGAGTTTATGAAGTTACCTTAGAAGTATCCAATAATCTTGGAGACGATGTATTAAGTAAAAATTGTTACATCGTAGTTGGGGATGTTTCTGGTTTTGAAGATTATGAGTTTGAAGAAATATCCTTGTATCCAAATCCAGGAACAGATGTGCTGAATCTTAAAAATTTACCAGGAAATAGCCATGCTAAAATAGAAATACTGAATATTAATGGACAAATTATTCTGGAACAAAATATTGATTCAGAATTTGGTACAGTGAATGTGAATGGATTGTCAAAAGGAATTTATTCATACAGAATTATAGTTAGTAATAAAGCAATTCAGTTTGGAAAATGGATAAAAATGTAAGCATTGATTTAATGGAAATGTAATCCAAAAACTATAATTACATGCAAAGAACAGGAAAGCATATTTGTCTTTCCTGTTCTATTTTTTTCAGGATGAAATCCGGAAAAGGGATGAAAATGAAAGATTGGGGAGAAATGGATATTCTTTAGCACCGGAACTTAATCCTTGATTTCTAAGTCAAAGCAAGATCCTGTCATCAAATACGAAGTGAGAGATCTATGTAAGCGATTCATGGGATTGAATTTGGTAATAGTGTTATCTACAAGGTAATTCCATCTGATAGAGTTCTCTAAAATTATTTCTCGCAGATTTCCACAGATTAAAACGCAGATTTTCGCAGAAACTAAATTCTATTTTTCTCTGTGTAACTCAGTGAATACTCTGTGTCTCTCCGTGTAACTTTTTTTTATTACACTGAGTACCACGGAGAATTCTTTAAAATCAAGCAAATCCTTCTTTCGATAGCACTTAACATATTGTTGAAAAGTAGTTGAATGTTTTAATTTTATAATATCTGGAAATGATTAATTTGGTCAACTGTTTTATTTGTTCTCCCTTATTAGATTGGTATATGCAGGTAGGGGCTCAATCTAGGTTAGACTGAATTTGTGTATTTCAGAGATACTACTAGTTTGTTGATAACTCCGTTTTGATCTGGACCATTCTGATAATGGAAGTTGCTTGTTATGTAATAAGTCTGATCAGGTTTAAGAGAGAGACCTGTACACATGCATTTCTTTCAAAACTCTGGGGCATAAGTTTATTAATTGCTTTTACCTCTTTGATTGGCTTTAATCATGCAGGAATTCCATTTACTACGGCAATTGTTATGGGATTGATCTCACATATTGACCGGATTCTTATAACCCTGATCTTACCTAAATGGACACATGATATTCCAAGTGCATATCATGCCTGGTTGATTAGGAAGGGAATTGATTTTAAGCGGAATAAATTTCTGAATGGATAATTAGGCCTCCAAATGCGTCCTTGCATATCCCTCTGAAATTAACTATATTATTGCTTTTATCAGAACCACTAAAAGAAGAGTAATCATGAATAATCTGATTAAAGCAGCGATCGTGGCAGGTATTTCGCTTTTAATTGTATTTACAGCCTGTAAGAAGGATGATGATAATGATAATCCGAATGTGCTCACCGCAACGACCATATACAAAAGTACTTCCTTAGCCGATCATAATAAAGCATGGGTATTGGGCGATAGTTTACCTTTAACACCTTACAATATAACAGGTGAAGCCTTATCCCTCTTGTTTGCAACTGCTTCAGAAATCGATGAAGGTCTTGTTATTTTTGGCGATGGCCGACCAGATATAGCTCCTGCAGATGCCGCTTTATTGCCCTTTGATTTTGCCAATCAACTGGCGATTAACAGTACGATTAACCTGAAGCCGGGATATGTTGGAGGAAATGTAGAGCATATGGTTTCTTTGTATGCTTATATTGATATTTATGTAAGCATTGAATCTGTTGATCGTATTATCCGTCTGGCATTAGGACATCATAATCTAGGGAGCAATACCTACGTTCGGGGAGATGTTTTACTGCAGGATACTCTTTCAGGTGATTTTCGGTTTTATGATCTGAGTAATGCAGTATTTACTACGGCTCGCCCGGTAAATCCCTATGTGATAGAAGAGATCAGAGACTTTACCGACCCCATCCGTCCCAATATGATTTTTTATCCATTAAATATATTTCTTGATCCAAATATCAATCTGGATGCAACCGCATTGCAGAATGGTTCTTCCGTGGATGTGGTTGTGGATTTCCTGGTTGAGAATTTTATCTTACTGGAAAACCAGGCCAGTGCAACAAATATATCTGATTCTGCAATAATCAATAGCTTCGAATTATCCCAAAATGTTTTAGGATTCGGGAATTCTGGATTGTCTGCTACAGCTACAGTTGTTATTAATCCATAAGGTTAAAGTGATTTGTGGTTTTCAAAATGCATTTCAATTTGTTACTTGAAAAAAGTGGGATAAAGATTTGAGTGTAACGGAGCTTTTCCAAGAACTAATATTAATGTCATCAGTATTTACAGGAGAAATCTGTGTACTATTTTTTGTTCAGTGATAAGTCAAGCAACACAATCTCAGGTCGACTCCCAATCCGTACCGGAGGCCCCCATGATCCCACACCACAGGAAACATAAAAATGTGAATTATTAATCTTTTCGTAACCATGACTGATCCGAAACACAGCTCTAGTGATTAGATTAAGTGGCCAAAGTTGTCCATGATGGGTATGCCCTGAAAGAGACAGATCGAAACCCAGATCAGCTTTTTCCTGAATTGCATAGGGTTGATGGTCCAACAGAATGCTTGGTTTTGAATGATCAACCAAATCAGATAAATCTTGCAATGATTTTCTGGAACAGCCATCATACCTTCGTCTATCGTGATCATCCCTGCCAATGATGTAGAATTGATTATCGATCATGAGGGCTTCATCGCGAAGGATTTTTACGCCATGTTTTGAAAGGTAATCCACTGCCTGTTCAGCTCCTCCAATATATTCATGGTTTCCTGTAATTCCGTAAACTCCCAGTGGCGCTTCAAGCTTCATAAGGCATGCTCCCATGTTATGCCGGATAACAGGAGCCAGGTCCTCGTCAACAATATCTCCAGCCATTAGAATTAAATCAGGATTCGTAGCATTAATCTTTTTGACTAGCCGTCCCAATCTGCGGTTTTTGATAATCGTTCCCAGGTGGATATCCGAAACCATAGCTATGGTCAGGCTTTTCATGGGGTTTCCGGCCTTGTTTATCGTAATCTTTTGTCGACGAATGATAGGGGAAACGGCATTAATATGTCCTGCGATAATTAATAAGAGCACAATGGATAATCCTGTAATGAAGAGTATAAATGGTAAATTTTCAGACCAGGTAATTAGTTCTGGACTGATAAAACCTATTAGCCATGCAACACCGCGAAAGATATCAATTGTTATGACAGTGAGAAATCCATACATCATAAAAGCGAACCAAAAGGCACCAATCCACGTAAAAATCGTGCCCAGGTACCAGGCAGGAGTACGTTCGAAAAATCGTCCAAGTGGGTAAGTTGCTACCAATGACCAAAAGATATTGTGAAACAAGGGTTGGTTAAAAGTTGTACCTTCAATACCCATTTCAATTCTGCTTAATATGTAGTAATTCACCAGGAAATGGATGGTGAAGACGATGGTAAGGAATATGGCTAACTGCGATTTTTTCATGGATTATACTTTTGGAATAACGAATATAACAAGTTTAGTGGAGTTTTATTTAGGTAGGATGAATGTTGATAACTGTTAATAAACAGTTATATGTGGTTTTTGTGTATTGATTATTTTAGTGTTTCTGATATCATAAGAATCAATAAAATACATGCTATGAGTGAAGAATATGATGCGTTGAAAAGACGGATTGGCAAACTGGAACAGAAAGGTGCGGCAAATCTGTGGCTGCAATTTTTTGTCTTTCCATTAATACTTGCCGGTATGGGATATTATTTCCAGAATATGGTAAAGAATTCTGAAAAAAGAATGGAGCAGTTGAAAATCACTCAATCTATTGTTGATCAGGTGTTTTATGATACGGTTTATGAGCGAACCGTTGCCATGAGAGGCCTTTTGAATGAAGTACTTGAAAATGATGATCTGGCAGATAAAATTGGAGAGCTGATTGATAATCACCTTAAACAATTGGCATTGAATGGAACACCTGAAGAATTTAAGAATGTGACAAAAGCTGTCGAGAATTTTGCAACAGAGACGAATGTTTTAAAACAGGAGTTTTTAGAATCTCCAGAGATTCAAACAAAACTGAGTAAATATGATCAAGCTCAGAAACTTGAACGTGACGGTTTCAATTACATTTTGGCCGGAGATATGAAAAAAGCGGAAGCTGCTTTTAATGAAATTGAAGAAATTTATCCTTCTTATCACCAGGCTTATGAGATTTCACGCTATCTGAAACTTAATAGTGGTTTCTATACTGATCCAAGGGGCATAACGGAAATACAGCGTAAAATTGTCAAGGATTATACCTGGAAAGCGCCTCAGGATCTTGTTAAAAATATTGAGCGAAAGCTGGAGTAATATTGACTTTTCAGTTACCAAATCCGTCATATCGACGAAGGAGATATCCGGAAAAGAACCATAAGGTTTCAAGTAGCGTAATAGCCTTTTCTACACGGCTATTACGCTACTTGAAAATGGTATACTGATTAATACTGATTCTTTATTTCTTGCAGCTGATCGCTGATTAACGAAAATATTAAACTTCAGGCTGAAAGCCTTCCACAATTCAACTCCAAGCAACGTTTATAATTGTTGAATGGTCTATCTGGTAACAAGATTATGTAATAGAAGTTAATCGAATAATTATAAACAGATTGAATGAAAAACACACTAATTATCTTATCTCTTGTAATGGCTTTTGCAATATGTAGTAATGCTCAAAGTACAAATCAGGTAATAGCAAATGTAAAAGCAGATGACCTGATTGAAGGTATTGATACCTATCGAAATACTAAAATTGAAACTGAAGGTCTTATTATTCATGTATGCGGAGTGAGTGGTGAAAAGATGAAGCTAAAAACAGAAGCTGGAGCAATAATAAAGGTTGAAGCAACGGATGCGATTTCTCGTTTTGATAAATCCTTCCATAAGCAGAGGATCAAAGTACAGGGAATTGTTAAAGAAAACCGAGTTGAAAAGGCGTACATCGATAAGATTGAAAAAGAAGGAACGCTCTTATGCCATATTGATAATACGCCTTGCAAAGATTCTGTTTGGATTGAAAAGCAAGTGAAATCGGGTAATGCAGAGCGTTTGTCCAAGAAGGATATTGCTTACCTGCGTCAGGTAATGAAAAAAACCGGGAAAGATTATGTTTCAACTATAAGTATACGAGCAGAAAATGTTATACTTGTTGAAGATATCGAGGTCTCAAAATAAAGGATACCCTTGAGAATCTAATATTCGAGAACGAATAACAATAAGTCAATAGCACAATAAAATATATAATAATGGAAAAAACGTATAAGATGTGTCAGAGTTGTGGCATGCCTTTGAACAAAGATCCTCAAGGGGGAGGAACCAATGCTGATGGAACTAAGAATAATAAGTTTTGTAGTTATTGTTACCAGGATGGGAAGTTCACATTTAATGGTACTGTTTCAGAATTTCAGGAATTTTGCAAGATGAAAATGATTGAGAGCGGACAGCCTAAGTTTATGGCATGGCTCTTTACCAGAGGCATGAAACGTTTGGAACGTTGGAAATAGTATTACTGTTTTCTCGCAGATTAATACGCAGATTCTTGCAGAGATGCTACGAAGAGATTGTCCTCCTTTTATTTCAAAAGGAGGTGCTGAGCCTTCGAGGCGGAGGATTTATTTTCTGGCTGAAAGCCCAACTTCATTGTCCCCGGGACAATGAAGTGCCCACGTGGTAAGGTGTGCCGCGTAATCGGTTTGTTAATGTAATGGAGTTGCTTCTGTTCGTTAGGAGATTGCTTCTGCTCGTTAGGAGATCGCTTCGGGTCGTTAGGACGTTGCTTCTGCTCGTTAGGAGATCGCTTCGGGTCGTTAGGACGTAGCTTCTGTTCGCTAGGAGATCGCTTCTGGTCGTTAGGACGTAGCTTCTGTTTGTTAGGAGATCGCTTCTGGTCGTTAGGACGTAGCTTCTGGACGTAAAAAGGCGGCTTTTGAATGTTGGATAGACTACCAATTAACAAGACATATTAAAAAATCAGATTATGAATAAGTACTGTCTATTCGTGTTGTCATTCGTATTCGTGTTCAATTTCTCTTTTGCCCAAAGCAGCCGCGACGCACGATTTACGCAGATCGGGCATACAACGACCATAGAGTCGGAAATACTGAATCAAACAAAGAAAATCTATGTTCACCTTCCGTTTGACTACAATTCGGATAAGGAATATGCTTTAGTTGTTTTGTTGGATAATATGGCTTTTAAACCCCTTGCCAGTGTGACTGAGAATATGGCATACGAAAAAGCAATACCCGGATGCATTGTTGTATGTGTTGATACACCCAATAAACGACAGGCCTATTCACCGACATTCAATGATACTTCTCTGCTTATTAATGGCGGTAAAACCATTCAGTATTTTGAAAAGGAGTTAATCCCCTTTCTTGAATCGAAATATAAGATATCCTCCAAAATATTATGGGGACAGGGTTTATCAGGGATGTTTTCATCTTTTGTAATGCTTACAAAACCGGAATTGTTTGACGGCTACTTTTCAGATATGCCCATGCTAAATCTGATTGATACAACTTTTAATTTTGATCAGGCAATTAAGAATATAAACCAAAAAGAGGTGTTTTACTATTTAACAGGAAACACCCTGGTAGGTTCAGATAAAACAACTCAACGATTGCTTAGTACCTTGGAATGCAATCAGAACGCCCACCTGAAATGGCATTACAAAATGCAAAAGGACTCCATCCTAATCACCCAGGTCGTGAATAGCTATGCTTATGGCTTGGATTGGTTCTTTATGGATGTTCGGGAATGATGTATGCTAACTATTATCAGGTTTTTTGTTATTGTTTAAAACTATAACGAAATATTTATGTGTTAATATAAGATATGTGTTTATATTCGTCAATTATTGATATTTGCTCCTCTTTAGGAGTACTATCTCAGGCAGATGATTATTGTTGATTGAAACCATTATCAGTATGAGAAGACTTACTACTAGTGTGATTATTGGCCTCGTCATAGGCTTTTTTAGTGTTGTAACAATTCTTCAATTTTATTCTTACGAATTGATTTCTTTGGATTTTGCTAGTGTTGTTGTAGAGAACAAAACAGGCCAAACTATAAAGAATATTGAAATTAAACATAGTGGTGGAGTTCTTGAGGGCCATGAACTTGTTGATGATGGTGAAATTCGATTTATTTTCAGGAACGGAGTAAGTGAGAACACCTTAACAGTTAATGCTACTTTGAATAATGATTCAATAGTAACAATGGGCGGAGTCTATTTTGAATATGGATATAGAGGAATTGTTACTGTATCAAAATCTGGAATTAAGGTAGAAGATAATTGGTGATTTCATTATAAAAGCATAGCAAACTAAATGTTCTCCGAAACCCGTTAGTTTCCAAAATATCTAATACTTCTAAATCACCTTTATCCTCATTCCTTCACTCCAGAATAACACGTTATTATTCAAATTGGAGGATAAATATATTTACTATCCCCTGTATGGGATGGTTATGAGTGATTTAATAAGACCAGAACGGTAAGGATAATGTTGCCCATTAATCCCTACATTTACCACATATACAGAAGCAAAGATCAAATGACCAATCACCGGCATTTTATATTGAATAAACCCTACGGATATATTTCTCAGTTTGTTGATAACAGTTGTGAGCGTAAGGGCTTATTGGGGGAGTTGTATGATTTTCCGGAAGGAGCAATGGCCATCGGACGTCTGGATAAAGATTCGGAGGGGCTTTTGTTTATAACAACCGATGGTAAATTAAGTAATTATATCAGAAGTAAGCATATTGATAAGGAATATTATGCATCGGTAGAGGGGGTGATTGATGGTCCTACCATCGAGCAACTCCGTAATGGTGTTGAGATCTATACCAAAGGGGAATATTTTATGACTTCTCCCTGTGTTGTTGAACGGCTTGCCATTCCTCCATATGATATTTCAAGAGTTAAAAAGCGACGTTCCGACAGACCGGGAATTTCAAGTTGGATATCGATCACCCTTAGAGAGGGAAGAAACCGGCAGGTAAGGAAGATGACGGGTGTCGTTCGTTTTCCAACTTTGCGTTTGGTTCGTGTTCGAATCGGTACGATCGATCTGGGCAATATGAAACCTGGAGAAGTGATTGAGGTTTCAGGATTTGGAGAGGAAATAACAGAAGGGTATGAAGGGTTGAAAGGTAGGAAGGTAGGAAGGTAGGAAGGTAGGAAGGTAGGAAGGTAGGAAGGTAGGAGGGTGATACAATTTTCGATGCAAAACTGGAGGGGATAAATTGCAGACTCCGCGATCTTGCTTAAATTTACCATTCCCAAACAGAGGGTAAGAAAGAAATGAAACAAGCAATTCCCGAATACAAGTTCCGCTTAGAAAGTGAGGCCTTTGGGTTTGAGATGGTGCCTTTGTCATATTTTATGAAGCACTATGACACGACGGTATTATCCAAACCTCACCGGATTGATTTCTATTTTATCCTTTTTCTGACAGAAGGTTCGGGGGTGCATGAGATCGATTTCAAGACCTTCAACTATAAGAAAGGGGATTACATTTTCGTTCGACAGGGGCAGGTACATGCCTGGAAGGAACTCAATGAAGTGGAAGGTTACATGTTTTTCTTTACTGCCGATTTCTTTTCTAGAAATCACATACATTACAAGGACCTTTCTTTTTCTTATCCTTTTAATACTCTATTGCACGGCCCGGTTATTTCCACAATTACGGATAGTGATTTCAAGACTTCAGCAACGTTAACGGCTTATATCATCCAGGAATTTCGGGCTAATGATTCCAATGTGAAGGAGGAAATTCTGAGGTCCTTACTCAGAACCTTGTTGCTAAAAATTCAGGGCCTGGTTGAGTTGAGTAAGCCTACAGGAAGTAGTGAAAGCCGTGAGTTGTTTGTAAAGTTCCATCGAATGCTTGAGAAGAAACTCTCAGAATCCAGGAATGTAGTTGATTATTGTGAGTGGTTGGCCATTTCCTATGATAAGCTCAATGGTATTTGCAAAGAATTAACCAATAAAACTGTAAAGCATTATATCGATGAAGTAATTATCCTAAGAGCAAAAAGCCTGCTTCTCGATCAGCATATAAACATCTCTCACGTGGCTTATTCTGTTGGCTTTGAAGAGCCCACTAATTTCACCAAGTTCTTTAAAAAACATACCCAATTGAGTCCTAAAGAATTCCAAAAAAGAACGATTTCCTCTTTGTAGTCGGAAGATTTACCATTCTATCAAAAGATTTACCTTGTAGTGATGTGTTTCCTGACCTTCCTTTGTGTTCACAGTTTTAGTGTGTTAACAAAGGAGTGGTGAAATACTGTGTTTTCCCATTCTTAATAGGAAATAGGGGTGTTAATCATTATGATGATATTGAAAATTGTTTTAGCAATCATTTTCTTCCTGGCAGGGGGAGCAAAGATTGCAAAAGCCAAACCTTTAAAAAATCAATTTGAGGAATTTGGTTTAAGCATTTTATTCATGCAGGTAATTGGGGTTTTAGAAATTCTGGGTGGTGTTGGTATCCTGTTAAGTTCCCTTTCGTTGTTTGCTTCTGTTGGATTGGGGATTTTAATGATCGGAGCTATAGCCAATCACCTGAAGGTGAAACATGCATTTTCATTGCTTGCACCTTCTCTGTTTTTATTCATCGGATTAATCATAAATATTTATCTAATTCTTGCTTAATCCATGAATAAAAGATTTCTACGAAAGAGAAAGATAGAGAGGGTACTGGGAATAACGGCTGCCGGGTTTCTGATCCTGGCAGCCATCCTTGGTTTTTATCGTGCAGAGTCTTCCATCGAGCCATACCTGAATGAACTATTAAGTGAAGAGGAGCGATATGAACAAATCTCCAATACCACGTATGAAGTAATTGCATGCGAGGAGAATTCCTCTTCTGCATATATCGAAATCGCTGAAAGTATGGGGTATGGTGGACCTTTAAAACTTGCCTCCCTAATTGATACTTCAGGTACAGTTATAAAACAGGTAATTATTGATCATAAGGAAACGCCCTCTTATGTTGAAAAGGTAAAGGATCAGAAATTTCCCCGTCAGTTAAGTGGTAAGAATTATCAAAATACCTTCCGTTTAAAGGATGATCTGGATGGTGTATCGGGAGCAACCTATACTTCATCTGCAATGGCTAATGCCACCCGGCAGGCTTGTTACAAGGTAGCATCTGAGCAATTGAATTTGCCTGTTCCTGTGGTTGATGAGCCAACTATCAGGTTTGGATTACCTGAGGTTCTTTTGATCCTGTTATATGCATTAAGCCTTTTTGGTATCTACTCTCAGATAAAATGGAAGAAGGCTTTGCGATGGACAATTATGATCACCGGGGTATTGAGCCTGGGCTTTTATTTTACCGTTCCTTTAAGCTTATCAAAGATCAATTCCTTTCTGATTGGATACTGGCCGCAATGGCAGACGAACCTGTACTGGTACTTGCTAATCGGTGGTGGATTGGTGGCTTTATTGGTTACCAACAAGCGTACCTATTGCAACTGGATTTGCCCCTTTGGAACTACCCAGCAGTGTCTTGGATTGATTGGTGGTGCTAAAAGAACTATCAAGGGGAAAGCAAAAGATTATATCGTTTGGGTACAACGTGGACTGGCATTTATGGCCATTGCATCAGCATTGTATTTCCGGAATCCCGGAGTGATGAATTATGAAGTCTTCGGTACTTTTTTCAGCTTTACGGGATCTTCCATACTCTTTGCTGTTACTGGATTGTATGTACTTGCTTCTATGGTAATTAAACGACCTTATTGTAACTCGCTGTGCCCTATTACTCCTGTTGAAGAATTTATTGTGATGATGAAACGGTGGATCGTACCAAATAAAATGATGAAAGAGATCGTGCCGCAACTGATGCATGAAAAGAATTAAAGATTGTAACCTAATACAAAACACAATATTATGATACATTTTATAATCGGAGTCGCAGCAACCGTTCTATTCTGGTGGCTGATGCATTTCAGCCAGAAAAAAGACATTCATCTCTCACATTGGAAAAAGGCACTGACCGTCGGTGGAATATTGTATGCCGTTTTTGTGATGGAAGTTATCGTAGGATTTATCCATGAACAAGAGCTTAAAGCGGCATTGGTGATGGGATCGACCACCGGAATCTTTGCCGTAATATGGGGCGTTGTCTTATACCGCTTTGTATTCAGTAAGCAGCTAAAAACACAAAAAGTAAATTAAATCGATTACAATGGCTGATAGTAAAAGTTTTAAAAGAAGAGATTTTTTGAAAGCTGCAGGTTTAGGTTCTCTAGCCATGGCAGCACTTCCTACCGCAAAAGTTATCGGACAGATTGGGAAAGACGAAGTTGTAACCAACGAGGATGAATATGGTGGATTCTATATCCGTCGTCATGCTTTAAATGATCCGCCATATGAGGTGGATGAGTCTGTTTATAAACGTTTCGATGCAAAGAATACGACTTTTGGTCGCATGGTCTGGGATAGAGAAGTTCAGGAGAAAATTTCAAATACTCCCGGTCCTGAGTGGGGTACGCCCGGTTATAGGCAAGAGAATTCTGCCTTTGAAATGGGAGCCTGGTTGGTGGCTAATTATAACGGTTCTAATGCAGGTATGGTGGGTAAGCACCGTGGTCTTTTTGATCTGAATCTGAAACGACCGATGATGCTTTCTGACCATGATTGGAACCGCAAGCCTTTTGATCGTTCGCATATGACCGATCAGGATCTTTCACAAATGGTAAAAAAATCTGCCATGTTCTATGGCTCTTCTCTGGTTGGTATCGCTCAATTGGACAAGAAGTGGATTTATTCCCATTCCGCTGGTTTCTCTCCTGATGAACAAGGAAAGATTGAATTCTTTAAACCACACAAAGTTGAAATCCCTGAAGGTTCGGTTACACTTGATCAGGCAAAAGAACAGGTGTTTACTGAGCTGAATAAAAAAGGACCGGATGATTTTAAAGCCTTCCTGATTAAGGTGATGTCTAAGATGGATCCATCAATGATGGGAAATGATATGCCCGGTGATCCTGTTAAGATGCTTAATCTGATGCCGGCCAAACAGGTGAAGAAAATGTCTCCAAAGGTATTTGAGACGATTCCAAAAGCTGCTTTAAATGAGTTTGGAAAAGCATTGGGGCTCAACCTGAATATTATTGAGATTGATCCATCAGCTTATGGCAAACCTCATTATAATGATAAGGGCGACCTTCAGATTCCGGAAACTATGAACCGTGTGATTGTAATGGCTTTCGAAATGGATTACGATACGGTTATGCAGTATCCAAGTCTGAATGGTGGAGCGGCTGCCATGCACGGATATTCACGTATGGCTACAACTGCTTCTGCTCTTTCAATGTTTATCCAGGAGTTAGGTTATAACGCAATTCCTTGTGGTAACAATACAGGACTTAGTGTACCTATGGCTATAGATGCTGGTCTTGGAGAATTAGGGCGTCAAGGTATTCTGATTACTCCGAAATACGGACCACGAGTTCGTTTGGCTAAAGTGATCACCGACCTGCCTTTGGCTGTGGACCGACCAATCAGTTTCGGGGTTAAGGAATTCTGCGATAATTGTATGAAATGCGCCAAGGAATGTCCGAGTCAGGCTATTCTGCATGGAGGACAGGTTAGCAAGAGTGGTAATATCAGTAATAATCCGGGCGTGAAGAAATGGCCGATTGATCCGGTGAAGTGTCAAACTGGCTGGACCATGAGTGGTAGTGATTGCGGGGTGTGTATACGTACCTGTCCGTTTAATAAAATTGATGGGTGGTTGCATGAAATTACCCGTGTAATGATCGGTGCCAAATCTGGTAACCTGGATAAACTAATGCTCAAAATGGACGATGCCTCGGGCTATGGTCAGCAACAAGATCCTGATAAATATTGGGAAGGAGAACGATTTATGCATACGAGTACTTATGAATAGGATTTAAGTCTTCATATCAACATTATTATTTCAAAGCTCACTCCGTTTTTCGGAGTGGGCTTTTTCTTGAGGGATGGAGGTGTGCACGTGCCTCTGAATTACCCAGAGGTACAATTAAACCTTTTGAATGAAGTATGAGTCGCAAATTAAACTTTTAGGTTATGCGAGATATATCTATGCATTAGTCTTCTTCCTCGATTTATTGATGTCATCAAAATTTTCTATCGCCCAGTTTGTTAGGTTTTTAATATGAACTAACAATGATCTACCTCTTTCGGTGATTTCATATTCAACCCTTGGGGGGATTTCAGGGAAGATGGTACGCTTTACCAGTCCGTCAGCTTCCAGAGATCGCAATGTTACCGTTAACATCTTCTGAGAAATATCTCCAATAGTCTTGTGTAATTCATTAAATCGCCTTTTTTCTACTTCACCAAGTACCAGCAGAATTAATACAGACCATTTATCACCAAATCGATCTAACACATTTCTAACCGGACAATTTTCGGTAATTGAATATTTTTTTAAATTTTTTTCCATGCCAATATACTTGATTATCAATAATAGTTTCCTGTAAGTAAGTACCGTACGTTTTTGTAAGTTCTTGTGCGATAGATACTAACTATATACTTTTGACGCACCAAAAGTAAGTTAAAAGCTTTTGGTAAGCAAATAATATATAAACAAGAAGTAATATGAGTAAAATATTAATTACAGGTGCAACAGGAAACTTAGGACAATTAGTTATCCAGCATTTATTAAAGAAAGTTGAAGCAAAGGATCTGGCTGTATTGGTTAGAAATGGTGAAAAATCTGAGGATTTGAGATCCCAGGGTATTGATGTTCGAATTGGTGACTACAATAAATACGAAACGCTTGTTCCTGCATTTGAAGGGATCGAGAAGCTCTATTTTATTTCCGGTAGCGACTTTGTTGGCCGTGACCAGCAGCATAAAAATGTTGTAACTGCAGCTAAAGAAACAGGAGTAAAGCATTTGGTATATACCAGTTTCGTTAGAGAGAATGAAAACGCTGATTCACCAATTGGTTTTGTGGTAGCCGATCATATTGAGACTGAAAAGTGCTTGAGAGAATCAGGTATGGCATACACCATTCTAAAGCACAATTTATATATGGATATGCTGCCTGTGTTTATTGGTGATAAAGTTTTGAATTCAGGAGTTGTTTATCAACCTTCAGGTGAAGGACGAGCTGCCTTTACACTGAGAGAAGATATGGCTGAGGTTGCTGCTCATATTCTTACTTCTGAAGGACATGAAGGCAAAGAATATGAGATCACTTCTGATAAAAGCTATTCCTATGATGATATTGCGAAGATAATTTCTGGTATTACAGGAAAGACCATCAAGCATGTATCACCTACAGTAGAAGAATTCACGCATACGATGACCATGGCAGGTGTTCCCGAAGCATATATCGGCCTGATAGCCGGATTTGCTCAAGCCATGGAGCAGGGTGAAATTGATGAAACCAACACTCTAATTGAGCAGTTAATCGGCAGAAAACCAACTACGGCAGAAGAATACCTAGGTAAAGTATATGCCACAGCTAAAGGGATTGGTATGGTTGAGCAAGGTGTTGAAACCCACGTGTATCATATCCCTGCAACGCTTAAAGTGGGTCTCCATGAGCATCCCAGTCAGGATGAAATCTTCTATTGTATCAAAGGATCTGGCTTTGGTGTATTGGAAGATAAAGAAGTAGAACTGAATGTTGGGGATGTTTTTGTTGCTCCTGCCGGACAATTGCATACAGTAAGAAGCGAATCTGAAATGTATGTTACATCTGTTCTTATTCCTGTAAACAGGATCATCTGTCATTGTAAACAAGTGAGTTATGGAGCGATCCGACAGGCAATGGCAAATGGTGCACGTACGGTGGAAGAGATTCAAAGTATAACCGGAGCAGGAACCGAATGTGGAAATTGTATTGAAGACATAAAGAAAATACTGGGAATGGCCTGTGGATGTAAGATGGTCACTATGGATACTGTAGTGGATGCAGTCAAAAATGGAGCCGACAGCGTTGAAAAAATTGAAACTCTAACTGGCGCGGGTACCGATTGCGGGAAGTGTAAAGCTTTATTACAGAATATTATTGATATAAAAAGGTAGGTCTATTCTTATTTCTGTTGCAGATGATATATTGAAAGGTCAGTAGATTACTGAAAAAGAATTTTGACATAAAAAAAAGAGCTTGCCCAGTGGACAAGCTCTTGATTTATATAATCGTTCGTTATACTAAACAATTTTTATTAACGAAGTGGTAATGTGATCCGTAGCGTTCGAAAGCCGCACGGTCAAGTTCTTCGCGATGCTCAGGGTGAGCAACTGAAATAATAAGACGGGCTCTTTCCTGAAGTGTTTTACCATATAGGTTGACAGCTCCGTATTCAGTTACAAACCAGTGCATATTGGATCGGGTGGTTACAACACCAGAACCGGTAAGCAAGGTATTGGATATCTTTGATACACCTTTAGCTGTAACTGAAGGCATGGCGATGATTGGCTTACCACCCTCAGAATAACCTGCACCACGGATAAAGTCAATCTGACCACCAACACCGGAATAGAATTTAGTACCAATAGAATCGGCACAAACCTGTCCGGTAATATCAATTGCTAAAGCAGAGTTGATAGCTGTAACCTTATGGTTCTGACGGATAATATTCACACTGTTGGTGTGTTGAACATCCATCATAGCCACCATTGGGTTGTCATCGATAAAATCGTACAGCTTCTGAGATCCCATCAGGAAGGAAGCAACCATTTTACCCTTGTCGATTTGCTTACGCTTTCCGTTCACCACGCCCTTTTCTACAAGAGGAAGGATTCCGTCGGCAAACATCTCAGTGTGTACACCCAGGTCTTTATGATTACCCAGCTGAGCAAGTACGGCATTCGGTATACCTCCAATACCCATTTGTAAACAGGCACCATCTTCTATTAGCTCAGCCACATTTTTACCAATCTCAATTTCAGTTTCAGATAATTGGCCCATATCATGTGTGTATAACGGACTATCGTCATCAACGAAGAAATCGATTTCACTCATTGGAATAACAGCATCTCCCCAGGCAAATGGAACATTTGGGTTAACGGCTGCAATAACATGATCAGCAGACTCAATAGCTGCCAGAGTAGCATCCACTGAAGTACCCAAAGAAACATAACCGTGCTTGTTTGGCTTTGAAACCATAATCAAGGCTACATTTACCTTTAAATATCCTTCACGGATTAGCTTTTGAGTTTCACTCAGAAATACAGGGATATAATCGGCATATCCTGCCTGTGTTTGTTTACGAAGGTTTCCGCCAACAAAAAATTGCTCAGGCACAAAAACACCTTCAAACTCAGGATCAGCGAATTCTACCTTGTCTTCAATGTGAATATGCTGAACTTTTACATCATAAAATTCTTTGTTTCGACCACGATCAACCATGGCGTGAATCAGTTTGTGCGGTGTAACGGCTACACTACTCAAATGAACTCTGTCGCCTGATTTAATTACCTTTACAGCTTCTGCTGCACTTACACTTTTATACATAATCTTACCTTACTTTTCTTCTTGCCTTAAGCTTTTTCCAAATAAATGGAATGCTAACTGGGTATAAAAAATGAACGGCCAAAGGTAATCAACCTCCTGCTTATTATATGCTCCTGTATTAAACTTTAACTGATATTTACACTAATTCTGAATAACTTGCTTACTTACGTATCTTGGGGATGTTCAACCTTTACGATGAAAATCTATGAGCATTTGAAATTAGGAAATATATGACTGAAATAATCAAGTATGACATTTTTAGTATCGGTCAGTATCAGGCAATTGAGGATTCTATAGAATAAGAGTCAAACCCCAAGACGGTCTTTAAGGGTAAAATCTATTTTATTCCGCCTTCACCCTCACACCCAGGTAGAACGTTCTTGGTATTGCCGGGCCGTAGATGTAATTGCTATCGCGAAATGGACCTGAATCGAAATCATCCTGGTAGGCGTTGATTATATTTTTAACACCTCCAAAGATTTCCAGATCAGAATCTACACGAGGCATATTGAAAGTGTAGGATACTTTCACATTATTTTCGAAGAAGGATGGTGTTTCGAAGTATATATCATTAATCAGTTCCGGAGCACCACCAACATGCAGGATTTGCATGGAGCCGGTATATACACCACTTAATGAAGCATTAAAGTTATTATTTGGAGTATAGGTCAGGGTATAGAAACCATAGTTATCAGGTGTACGCAGGTAGTTTCGGGTAGGAGCAAGGAAATCAGAATATAACACAGGATCCTTGTACATACTTGATTGTAGGGTATAGCCTGCTTCAATCTGGATTTTTCTGTTATAGTTTATTCGTGCTTCAAAAGTGATGCCTTGTACGGTGGAACTGGAAGCATTTCGTTTTTCAAAAATCTGTCCGAATTCATCGCCTGCGATTTCTTCCAGAACAAAGGCATTGTTGAGGAATGTGGTAAAACCTTCTAATGTGAAACCGTAGACATATTTTTCGCTTGGTTTATCATAATTGATGGATGTGCTCAATGAGTTGGATTTTTCTTCATTAAGATCATTCGCAAGAACAATTCTTGAAACACCACCACCTGCAAAGGCGATATGCATATCGGCATCAAAAGCTTGCGGAGCACGGAATCCAGTAGACCACGAAGCACGTATTTGCGTGTTTTGCTTGTGCTTGTATAAAACAGAAAACCTGGGGTTGAGAATAACTTTGTTCAGCAAACTATGTTTATCAGCACGAACACCCGAAAGCAGGGTGAAGCCTTTAAAGATCTCCCAATCACTCTGGATAAACATTCCTGTATTTTGTGTAGTTTGATCCAGCGAATAATTGTAAGCTTCTATTTCATCGACAATCTCATCGTACTTGTACTCTGTTCCCACGGTCAACATATTGATCCCACCCAGGAAGTTGTTCAGTCGATGATTCACCTGGAATCCGGTCTGGAAGGTGTTGTTAAAAGAATTCCCATAGGGAGGATTGATGATATGTGCAAGATAGCCCACAGGGTCGTCTGCTTCCGAAGGCATAATCCCTGTATAATGCTTTCGCTTGGTATTTTGTCCGCCAACAAAAGCGATCAAAGAAGTTTTGTCATTTCCCAAATCAATCTGGTAATCGGCACCACCCATCAAAACATTGTGTGTACGTTCTTCCGATTGTTGTGCCAGATGTGCCGCTTTGTCGGTTATTTCACCACCGTAGCGGTATTCATACATACTGCTTAGGTTCACTTCCAGTTTGTGGTTATGACGGGGTTTGAAGAATGAAGTAAAACCAAAGGAGTTGTTTTTTAAAGCAGGCAGCTCCGAGAAATTATCATCATTATGATCGTAGGTGTCCCGTTCTCGTCGGGAAGCAAAGAATGATACTCCTGCATTGCGTTTATGTGACAGAACATTCACATTTCCATTGATATGATTGTCGTGAGCAACTCCATTAATTAGCGAATGATTCACCGAGAAATCATAGGCATTCTCTTTTGGTATGCGAGTGATCACATTCACAGTCCCCCCAATAGCAGAAGAACCATAAAGAGCGGATCCGCCACCTCGAACAACTTCAATGCGGTCGATCATGTTGGCAGGGATTTGTTCCAATCCGTACAATCCGGTCAGGGGACTGAATACAGGACGGTTGTTGATCAGGATTTGTGAATAAGCACCTCCTAATCCATTCATACGCAGTTGAGAATAATTGCAGGTTTGGCAGTCTGTTTCCACACGTAAACCGGGTTGGAAACTCAGGCCTTCAGAGAGTGTGTTGGCCTGGATCATCTGTATGGTTTTACCTTCCAGTACGTTTACAATAACCGGAGATTCAGTTTGGCGTTTAAAGGTCTTTGTTCCGGTAATCACAACGCCATCCAAAGAAATAACTTCTTCTTCTAACGCGAAATTTACCTCAAGGGATTTTCCTGCTTCCAGAACAATTTTCTTCGATTGCTTTTTATATCCAACAGCCTGAGCTGAGAGGGTATGTTCTCCGGCAGGAAGGTCAATCAACATATAATGCCCTGTAATATCCGTTGTTGTACCAACTTGAGTACCCTCAATATAAATGGTTACAAAGGGCAGGTGTTCACCATGCGATTGCACATCTCCGAAAACATTGGCATCGGTATGTTGTGCTTTGGATTGGAATACAGTAAAAAGGATCAGTATTGTGAGTGTGAAGTATTTGATGTTCATATTCAATAGGATTTGTTTCTATTAAAGTTAATAATTATGTAGAAACAGTTTTTTAGGATTATTGTTTGGCTGGGGAATGTGGCGGATGTGAATGGAAAAGGCCGCCATAGCTTTGTAATTGTTTATGATGGGGAAATCTTTGTATACTGCTTTGAGCTTCTGAGGAGCGAATTGAATTCAATTGAGACAAAGTCATGATAAATGCAGTTTCATGACTTTGCCGAGTTTGTTATCTTATTGTGTTTTTATTGCTGAAACACACATGTAATCCAGGTACCTTCTGTGATAGCATTTATATAAAGCCCATCCGGATTCAGGATGTCGTCTTGAGAAATGGTACTTCCTCGGGAAAACAAGAAAATATAAAGGGATTGTAATAATACCCAGTAGAGACAATGTATAAATTCGATTGATCGATTTTATGATGTTTTTTGTCAAAGATTCAGTTTGAATATTGTCAAATCCAGCTCTTTGAAGCGTTAGAATTGTTTCATCCTCGCTATCAACATCGCTGATGGCCCATCGTTGCAAGAGTTTGTTAATCGTTTTTTTGTTTTTCGGTTTTCGTCCTTCTTCTGTTTCAAAATTATCGATGATTATCAGTTTGCCCCCGGGTTTTAGCAGGCGAAAGGCTTCTTTATATGCGGCGGATTTTGGGCGGGCATGGCAATAGCTTTCGATGCCAAAGACCAAATCAAAACTTTGGTCAGGAAAGCTTGTGCTCGTATAGTCTTCAACTGCAATCTGCACACGGTTGTCAAGTTTTGCTTCCTGAACGTATTTTTGACCTTCGAGAAATTGTTCTTTGCTCAAAGTGATGCCTTTGACCCGACAGTTATATTCACTGGCAAGAAATATTGCCGATCCTCCAACGCCGCAACCAGCATCCATAACCTGGTACTCCTGATCGTTGTTTATAAATTCCCCAACTTTCCTGTTGGTGTTCTGAATGGCTTCATGCAGGGTTGTGGTGTCTTTATACCAGAGTCCATAATGAAGACCCTTACTTTTACGTAATTGCCAGGCGATTTTGTAATGCAATAATGTGTGATTATAATAAGTAGCAATATCATCTTTTGAAAACATGGCTCTTGATGTTAGTTGGTTAAATCCATTTTTAGTCGTGAGTGAATACTCAAATTAGTGTCCCGAAGGCTTTCATGTTTATAAATATATGAATTCTTTTTGAGTTTGATATTTGTTGGGTGTAATGTTTATTTATGGGAATAATAATTATATGTCATTTCTTTTCTAAATTTACAGATACCATCTAGAACGTGAAATCATGCAAAAGAGAATTATTCTGTACTTATTCCTGGTAAACTGTATGTTTGTTGTTTCAGCACAATACCCGGATATTAATGATAGTCGGCCCAGAGTATGGGTGGATTCTGCACGCTTTAGCGAACTGGAATATTTAATCACTGTTCCCGGAGAAGCTCAGGATACCTATGATGAATTTATTTATGCCTATGATAATTGGTGGATTACAGATCCGGAGTTGTATCTGGAAGGTTCCGATTCAACCCAATGGACCTGGACCTGGTCCTCGCCATATGCTTCTGATCAGTATCTGATGACGGTTTTTATTTACAAGGTAACACATGATACATTAGCATTGAAACGATGCCGGTTTTTGGCACAGCAGATCATCAATCAAATTGATACGACCGATTTTTCTACTATGGATTGGTATGAAAAGGAAAAGCTATTACGCAATATGTCGAGCGGTGATATGATGCTGGATCAGTGCTACACTGCTTTGCCTGATGTACTTAGGGATCAGTTAGCCCAGAGTTTGTATCAGATGAACCGTGAGTTTATGAATACTTTTATTCTATCAAGCTCTGGGAACAGTTATGTTTCCAGCCATAATACGTGGAATAATATCTTTTGTAATCAGAATGCGCTCGCCTTATATAATTCTGCTGGTTTATCGGAAGCTCAAAAGGATACAGTTGTTCAGTGGTATGAGACAATCTATGATAAACATATTAACGGTTTCATTCCATGTTGGACACACTACCGCGATGATGACGGAGGGTGGAATTGGGGAGCAGCCTATGCCATGTGGTCGTTGGTGGATCAGTTTCAGCTATTTGAAAACATGAAGATCGGGACGGATAAAGACTTTTATACTGACTTGCCATGGGTTCAAAACAGTATCAATCAATATGTTTATTTTATCCAACCCAATAATACATGTATTCATTTAGGTGATGGACAAACCAGCCTGTGGGCCGACAGGGTGATGTATCTGCATGCTCGTTATTATCATGATCCCCGGAGTCAATGGATGGTTCAATGTTGGTCGCAGCCAGAAATGATGACCTGGACAGGGCCTAAATTCAACAAATTACTTTACAAAGATTTCACGATGCCTGTAGTCGAACAACCGGAACTTCCTTTGGATTGGTGGGCCGACAAGGTGGGCTTATCTGTAAGTCGTTCTTCCTGGGAGGAGGATGCCACAATGGTTACTTTTTTTAATTCTCCAAGCAAGAGGGCTGCTCATGAGCATCGTGATAATAATTCCTTTACTATTTTTAAAAATGCCCCTTTACTACTCGATGCTGGGTACTACGATTCATATAATAGTTCGCATTACAGAAATTATTACCAACGAACCATTGCCCATAACAGTATTTGTGTTTTTGATTCCCTTGATAGTTATTCATGTTTTGGGCAGGAGGCATCCAATGATGGTGGCCAGATTGAATCTTCTGCATTAATGAATTATAATGAAATATTTTTACCACAAAACCAACGGGGAGACTGGATTCATTATGGCACAGGAGATCATTATAGTTACAATATTGCCGATGCACAGCTTTCATATGATACAGCAAAACTTGATTTCTTCAGAAGAAAGTTGTTGTATATGAAACCCGGTAAGGTGATTGTTTTGGATTATGTACACATTAAAAATACTTCAAATTCGCAACGAGAGATAAAATGGATAGCTCATTTTGCAAACAAACCTTTAATTAGTGGAAGCCTTGTTAACACTGAAGTATTTGGACATATTGAATCCTTTGATGGCAACAGTTATGCTGCGACCAACGGGAACGGAAGTGTTGCAATTAAAACACTGATTCCACAAAATTCAAAGGTAACCAGGATAGGAGGGGAGGGCTTTGAGTTTTGGGTGAATGTTGTGAATTATCCTCCTGATGCAGAAGCTGAAGAGTTGTATCCTTCAACCGGAAGTTGGCGAATAGAAGTAAAACCTGCAACGATATCTGATACAGTAATATACTTGCATGCGATTTGTGTTGGAGATTCATTGAATGTTGCCGAAGCCGGTGGGATTTCGTTTCAAAATAGTTATTCTGTTGGCGCTGATTGGGATGATACGCTGTATTTCTTTTCAGCTGATGCTGATACGGGTAAGGTTTACCATTTTACTGATGAAATTTTGGGCGGACGAACAATCACTGTTTTTGCGACGGATCTGAGAATAGGAATTTATGATGTTTTGGTAGATGGGGTGATTTCTGTAACAGCAGCTACCGATGAAAGTGGGGTCTTTCAAAGTACCGTTGATCTTATAGGAGGCGGTCATGCAATAGAGCTTGTGCCGACTTCTACCGGGATCAAGCAATTGAATGAAATTGGAGAATTGAGAGTATATCCTAATCCGGCGAGAACGGAAATACATTTGGATCTACCACAACCTGATCCTGTGGAAGAGTTGGTGATATATAATCTTAACGGAGAAGTTATCTTGAGGGGGGATAATCAGGAAAGTATTGATGTTTCGCGTTTGTCGATAGGTATATATATGATTCAGGTCCGGCAACTCGGAGTGTATCATGTTGCGAGATTTATAAAAAAATAAGAGGCATATCCTGAATTGAATAATAAGTTTATTTATTATTGCAATTCAACTAAAGAAAAACAAATTTCCTGAAATATATTCTGGTGATAGGATTCCTTAAACCATAATCTCATAGATTGATGATATTAAACAGGGAGTGAATTAATGATCAGGTTTTATGAGAAGAAATACACAGAATACATTTTCCATTCTAATTAGCAACTGGATAGCTCCGAGACTTGATAAATTAGAAACCATATTGGGACTATCATTTCTGGTAGGTTTGATTCTAAAGATGTATTCAGAAATACCTTCATTTTTTATTATTTATTTGTCGCTGGCCGCGCTTGCAACGGTTTATTTTTTCAACGCATCTTCAATGGAAGGGGAAAATACAGATGCATGGGCACGGATTGTTAACAGACTTTCTTCATGGGGTTGTAGTGTCGCTTGTTTGGGGATTTTGTTTCTTACACAGAATTATCCGGGAAGTTTGAACATGATATCGATTAGTTCTGTGACTTTGATCCTCATGTTCGCTGCAATGGTATATCTTAATTCAAAATTGGAATCCGGACCTGTATTTGGCTACAGATCTTTACTAAGAGTCTTAATTATTGGATTGTTGGGTTTTGCCTTGTATTTTACTCCAACAGAGAAATTGGAAGATATTGGTTTAATGAGTCCTCCTGAAATTGAAGTCGTGGATTAATTTCATTATCCGGATGTGGAAGTGATGAGTTGAAACTCTGTATATAGGTGATGTAATTAGTTTTTACGATCCTCAATTCTTGTTGTAATCCTTATCTGCGACAGTTAACTTTGTATTAAGGAGGCAACATGATTTTAACCCGGCCAAAAGTTTTTGCTCAGATTTTGTTATTGCTGGTTTTGTGTGCTTGTAAGCAGCAACAAGTGAATCAGGATCTGAAATATTACTATGAACAGAATCCAACTGTTTGGATGTATGACACCGTGTTTTCTGGGATTGATTTTTTTAAAATTAAATTTAGTGTTGATAACCAGACTTTTGATACAACCTATATTACAGCTCAACTTAAAGAAAATACTCGCATTGATGGCTTCGTGATTAAAGGAGGAAAAGGAATCTTAATGACTAAGGATTTCCGGCCGAAAGAGTTCCAACTGGGAGAAGATTACAGGATTGGAGAGACTGTAATTCCGAAGAATACTTTTGTTGTCTGGTCAGATACACTTGAGTTATATTATTTTAAGTTTCTGAAAGATACCCTTGTTCAGGGTTTTGAAGTGTTTGGGAATGCAAGTCTCTGGGGGTATAAAGGTGAACCATCTTCCTTTTATTCAAGTGGAGCTTTGAAATGCTTTTATTCGAAAGATGATGTCACTATCGGAGAGATACCTTGTAAAGCCCGCTGGCACACGATTGGATTGCACCCTAATGGTAATCTTAAAAGATGTAAACTGGCTCAGAAGATTATTCACAACGGGAAAAAATATCGAAAAGGGATTTGGATTGAATTGGATATGGACGGGGAAATAATAAACAAATAAAAAAAAGACCTTATTTTAGAAGATAAGGTCTTTTCGGTTTATCATATGTGATACGATTACTTCTTCAAGCCACTACGCTCAAGTAAAGCATCGATTGAAGGTTCCTGTCCACGGAAGGCAACATAAAGATCCATTTCTTTAGCGCTACCACCTTTTTCAAGGATGTTTCTGCGGAAGCTATTTGCAACCTCTTTATTGAAGATCCCAGCTTCTTTAAATGCTGCGAAAGCATCAGCATCCAGAACTTCTGCCCACTTGTAACCATAGTATCCGGCAGCATAACCTCCGGCAAAAATATGACCAAAGGCACTACTCATGCTAGAACCTTCTACAGCTTTAAACAACTCAGTTTCTTTCTTTGCTTCAGCTTCAAAAGCCATCACATCCTGATCAAAAGCTTGATCAAGGCTGTGCCATGCCATATCCAGCATACCATAGCTCAACTGACGAACAGAAGCATATCCACTTTGGAAATTTCGTGCTACGATAATCTTGTTTAGTAATTCCTCAGGCATCTTTTCTCCTGTTTTGTAATGAGCAGCAACTAAATCCAACCATTCTTTTTCAGTAGCCCAGTTTTCAAGGATCTGAGATGGAAGTTCAACGAAATCGCGCGCTACAGAAGTACCTGAAAGGCTCTTGTAGTTACAACGGCTCAACATTCCGTGCAAGCCATGACCAAATTCATGCAAGAAGGTTGTTACTTCACCAAAAGTCAGCAATGAGGGCTTCGTTTCGGTTGGTTTGGTGAAGTTACAAACCAAAGAAACATGCGGGCGAACATCCCCTTCTTCGGAAACATGTTGGTCTACATACGTCGTCATCCACGCACCGCCCTGCTTGCTTTCCCTTGGGAAGAAATCAAGATAGAGCATACCCAGGTAGTTGTTGTTTTCATCAGTTACTTCCCAGGTGGTTACATCATTGTGGTATTTCTGAATATCATTACGCTCCGCAAAACTGATTCCGTATAAACGGTTGGCAAGATCGAAAATACCAGTACGAACCTTTTCCAATTGGAAATAAGGTTTCACCATCTCATCATTGATGGCATACTTTTCATTTCTTAGTTTTTCTGAGTAGAAACTCCAGTCCCACGGCATCAATTCGAAATCTGCTCCCAGAGTTTTTGCGAAAGCCTGTAGTTCATTGTATTCTTTCTTAGCCGCTGGCATAGATGCATCCAATAGTTCATTCAGGAAGGTGTTTACACGCTCAGGTGTTTCTGCCATACGGTCCGCCAGGGCGAATTCAGCAAAGTTTTTATATCCGAATAATTTGGCCTTCTCCTGACGTAGGTTAACAATCTGCTTGATATTTTCACGGTTATCGGCTTCATTTCCTTTACATGCTCTTGAAGTGTAGGCACGATATACCTTTTCTCTTAATTCTCTGTTCTCGGCATACTTCATGAAAGGGCCAAAGCTTGGATAATGTAAAGTAATTGCCCATCCTTCAAGATCCTTCGATTTAGCAGTTGCAGCAGCAGCTTCCTTCACACTTTCTGGCAAACCGCTCAATTCTTCTTCCTTTGTAATATGAAGGGTGAATTCGTTGGTTTCCTTTAGGGTGTTTTCATCAAACTGAAGGCTTAACTGTGAAAGTTGCTTCGAGATTTCACGATAACGCTCACGAGCTTCACCCTGTAGATTTGCTCCACTTCTTACAAAACCTTTATAGGTATCTTCAAGCAAGGTCATTTGCTCCTGAGTTAAATCAAGTTCAGCTTTCATATCATGAACAGTCTTAACACGAGCAAAAAGCTTCTCATTAAGCATGATATCATTGCTGTAATCAGAAAGCAATGGTGATACCTCACGGGCAACAGCCTGCATGGCTTCGTTGGTTTCAGCCGAATTCAGATTGAAGAAAATTGAACTAATTCGTCCCAATAACGAACCGGCTTCATCCATTGCAACAATGGAATTCTTAAATGTAGGCTCTTCAGAATTATCAACAATCGCAGCAATTTCTGCCTTACCCAGCTTCATGGCTTCGGTAAATGCCGGAAGGTAGTGCTCGGTTTTAATATTCTCGAATGGTGCTGTTTGATGCGGTGTGTCAAACGAACTCAATAACGGATTTTGCATTTCTTTTTCGTTTTTACAAGCAAATAATACTGATACTGACAAAATTAACAGTATCCCTTTTCTAATGTTTATCATTCCCCTTGTTTTAATTTTTAAGGCCGCAAGTTTACGGAATTTCTGGCTTTTATGGTCCACTAATTCCACTAATTATCACGAATTGATGGATTTGATAATTGTCCGATCTGTGTTTGGCGAAGCATCCTGCTTCGTCATTCTTTAATTAGTAGGCTTTGCCTACGATTATTAATTGAAACAACGAACTTCAATCATTTTAAAGTTCGCTGTAATTCTTACAAATTTTGTACTAATTTATTCTCTGGAGAAATGATATTGATAACCATCCATGACTGGCGTTCCTAAATATAGTGTGTCTTTGCGACTCAAACTTACATAAGGAGATTTGTTGATGAAAGGATGCTCAATCAATATGGAATCAGCAATAAACTTAACTTGTAAACCGTTTTCTTCTTGTTTGATAATCTCGATATGACCAACTGAAAGCAAACTGTCATTCCTTTGGAACCCAAAAATTCCGAAAGGTTTAATAAACAAGTAATCAAAATTAGTTTGATCTCCGGCGTACCCATCCCACTGCGAGTACAGCTTCCATTTACCATAAATTTCAATAAACTCATCGTAAAATATTTCCTGATCATAATAATGAGTACTGTCAAGTGACTCAAAATAACCAATGATATCAGGAAGTGGTTCCGGCGGATTTTCAGCTTTTCTACACATTGTTACAGATAGGGATAATGTAATGAAAATAGTTACAATAGAAATATTGATTCTGGCTTTCATAGTATGAAGCTTTTAATTGTCTATATATAAGATGCTGTGTCTTTTCATTGGTTGCGTTGTATGGAGTAGTGAAGAAAACTATTCTTTAATAACCTTTATTATATTAGTTTTATTAGCCTGATCAACAATCTTTACAAAATACATTCCTTGGGAAAGGTTCGAAAGATCCAGCTTTTGGTGATTCTGAATCTCTTTTGTCATTAGAATTCTCCCATTAATATCCAATACCTGGCAGGTTCCTGAAAAGTCGGGATCTTTTGAAACTACTTTCACGAAATCCTGGGTTGGATTGGGGAAAAGATTTAATAACACCCCCTCTGGTTCAGTAATGATTTGTGGATTTCCTTGTTTTGAATAGAAAAATTCCAATTCTGTATCTAAGTACATTTCACTTTCACCTAAAAATTGAAAATACTTTCTAAAGATTATTTTTTCGTCTAAAGTCGAAACATTAAATATACTGCTGGGAGCCAGGATTTGATATCCAGAAGTCACTTCATCATATTCAGAGTTGCGGACACTTTGGCTTTGCCAAGTTTCAGAAGAAAAATTCCAATTTTCATACAGTGTTTCCGTATTCTGTCCTGCATCATCGTACTTCCAGCTATTTCTGTACTCTTTATCCCATCTTTCAGCATAATAGTTCCAATCACTTTTGATCCTTTCAACTTTCAATCCATCCTCATTGTATTCGATATCTTCTCGTGAAACAGGAATCCAATCTCCTGGTTCACCCACAGGAATACGCATTTCATTAAAAAAAATCAGCTGGCTAGATTCATTATACAGAAAATTGTATTTGTAAAAAGGATACCAGGTTTGATTATCAAAATAGTACTGTGTTTTTTCCTCCAACAGACCAGATTGATTGTAATCAAACAGTTTTTTAACACCTAAAAGCCATTCATCCAAATTTTCATTCTTTATATAATACAACGATGAGTCTAATTGAGATTCATTCGTATAAAAATAATCAGTCCGGTCGTATTTTTCTAACTCAACTCCTGTTTCAGGAACAATATATCTCTTTTCACTCGAAAGTAGTTGATTCTCATTGTAATGGTATTCTATGGTTGAATAAAGTTCCCAACTTGATTTCGTATTCTGCCATCGATAAAAAGTTTTCTTTTGAATACTATTGAAATCGGTATATTCGATATCATAGATCTCGCCTGAGATTGTATCTATACTATTATCGTTGAAATTTATTTCACGAATTTGTAATTTAAGATTGTCGTAATCATACAAATATTTGTATTCCCGGGCTTTATAATAGGTGTTAATATAAGAACTCCAACGCTTAATCAATTTATATCTCAGATGATTCCACTCATTATATGAGTAGTAACTCTTACTTCCCTGTACCATCTGGTTAATAGAGTTGTATTCTAATCGATGGGTACTATCAAGAATCTCGTATTGATTGAACATTCCTTTGTTTTGATTCCAATTGATTTGCAGATTATCATATTCAGAACTCATACAACTTGAGATCCTTCCTGACTTATCAAGATTTGTGATTTGTGAATTTGCAACCAAAGAGAATCCAAAGCTTAAAACCAAAAGAATCACAATATTGCTTATTACCTTTATTCTTATCATCATATCTTTTCGAACTAATTCTTTACAACTTTGGATGTGCTTTTATTGCCTTTAGAATCCATAATTTCTACAAAATACATTCCTTTGGTTAAACCTGTCAGATCCAGTTTTTGATTATTCTGAATTTCAGTTGTTATCAAGATTCTCCCATTGATATCCATTACCATGCATTTACCCGAGAAATCAGCATCTTTTGAAACTACTTTCACGAAATCCTGGGTTGGATTGGGGAAAAGTTGGAAGTTTTCATTATCGGATTCGATGATTTTGTCAGGGGTGCCGTGATCGGTATAATAAAAATCAAGGTGATCATGATAATCAGAGGTGTTTCCTCCCATATTGTAGGTATACAAGTCTAATGTGTTGATTTTAATGATTTCATTCAGGATCATATAACCATTTGAAGCATATGGTATATGAATATTAGAGTTATACGGTGAAAATTCAAATTCCATCTCAGTTTTAAAAATTAAAAACCAGGTATTTGATAAATAATCCCAGAGTTCAAAGGTTTGTTCTATAAAATGACCGTTATTATCATAATACACATTCGATCTTTCAGACCATACCCATTGGTTAAGAGAGGAAAACCAGGTACGACCTAATATTTCGGTTAGGCTATCATTCTGATCATAAAAATACTCGTAGTTACCTTTGTGCTCCCAGTTATCGTTAGCCGTTTGAGAATACATGAAATAATCTTTTTGGCTTACCTTATTGTTTTGGTTATAGATATAACTGAATTTATAGGATGGTACCCATTCATCACCTGAATAAGTGTAAGATGTTTCTTCATTCAGATTCAGATCCGGATTATAATTAAAAGTACGTTTGTTTTTAGGAATCCATTGGCTGGATGATATAACGCCATAATACTCAGTCAAGGTATCTATTAATCCTTCGATGTAGGAATATTCCTGTTTGCCAGACTTATACCAATTTCCATTAAATTCGTACTTACGTAGGGTTTCCTTGGTTTGTAGTCTTTGATTTTCATTGTAATTAAAGGTAGTTGCTGAACTTTCATAAAAATCTGAATAGTCAAAATCCCATGTGGAAGTCTTTTCTTCCGAAATACTATCGAAGGAATTGTAACTGGTTATGTGTTTGAATTGCTCAATAGGTTCCGTGTTTGACTCTTCGTATTTTGACTCAATCATAGTGACTTGCTTATTGCTGTAGTCATATGTATACAGCCCCTCGCAATCCTTTCTGAATTGCTGATTTTGAGGTTCGCGTATCAGGTACCGGAAACTTGTGACATCTTGTTGGTCATTATATAAGTAATAGGTTCTGTAGTCTGAAGTTATTTGTGTCTCCAAATCGTATAAGGTACTATGAATACTATCTAAAAGAGAGATTACGGATTGACTGTTCTTTAATTGTGATTTTTTATTCCAGTCAATATGGGGAGGTGTAATTGGGAGATCATTCTTTTGTGTTTTAACGATTTGGATAAAGCTTGGTTCCATCTTTTGGGCTTTGGTATGCAGATTTACACCAATTATCAGAATTGAAATGAGTAAGATCTGTTGCATAGAATTTATCGATGATTTTTTCATAAAAAATAGTATAATGGTTATTAATTGGTGGGATAAATATACAGTTTATGATATATATTGCCAAAAAAAACATTAATTATTAGAGTGCGTAAAGGAATATCTGTGGTAATGTGTTTTTGTTTGTTGTATACATGTGAATTAACTTTTATAAGAATTTGATGGTGAAGGAAAAGCCCCACATCCTTTGGATGCAGGGCCTAATAAAAACTAACACTTGTAATCAATAGCCTGTAAGCAATAATATCAAGGTCCGGTTTAATAAAAATCGTACTTGACTCCCTAAGGATTTGCTCACATAAACTCTTAGAACCAATATTTCATATTATTGATACTCTATTGTCTAAGTTCTGAAATCTTATATCTCCTTTAGCGCGCATCAAATTTACTAAAGCGGATCAGGGCTATTGAGAATAGCACACCGCTGTATATGATCAGTAACATAAAGTATGTTGCCATATTGTTGAAACGTTCTCCAAGAGAAGTCTTACGCTCCTTAAACCTGGGAACACTTTGAGAATCTAAAGGCTTGCGTGAAGTGGAATAATCTTCATAAGGATTTAACCAATGCGGACTATCCGGGTCATTGGCATCAAACTCTTTAAAGAAATCAAAGAATTGTGGCTGATACATCAGCATATCATCCCAGTTCTTTCGGAAACGCACATAACCTCCGTCCAGTAATGCTTCAGTACCATAATTGAAAACGGCTAATGGCGATATCCAACTTAGTTTTCGGGTACTTTCCAATTGATTAAATAATGCATTGTAACGGGCATGTCGGAAGTTATATTCTGACTTCATTAATTCCATTCGCATTTCCGCCCGTATTTCATGCTTTGGAAAGAATGGTTCATTGCTTCGTGATGACCATTTCCCATCCGGATAACTTCCTTCAATTTCCCAATATGCATCATCTATCTTTTGTTGAGTAACTTCATGTTTCTCTACAGGAAAGATAGTTTCAGATAACAACAAAGCTGTATTGGGTATAACAAACATAAATACCAGCCACAGCGAGAGTGAGAATAGCAAACTCATGTTGGAGCTCGAAAACAATACAGATGACAAGATTCCCAGACAGCTCAGGGTTGTTATCAGAAGAATAACAAAAACAAGGTAAATCAGGATTTCGTTAACCAACTGAAGGTTAAAAGCAACGTCTGGGCTCAACATCAGAATGATTGCACTTAGCAAAGATCCGACTAGTGCAAAAACTGATAGAACGGTTGTGATTCCCACTAATTTTCCGAATAACAATGTACTTCGGGGAACTGAATTGGATAAAACCAACGACAAGGTTTTTGATTCCTTTTCTCCTGAAACGGCATCAAAGGAAAATACGATCGCAAGGAAACTGAATAGTAAAATAATCAGATATTGCCAGTTTACATTTCCCGTTGGTAAAATGAACGGATTGTTCTTACCCTGAGAAATATCAAACCGAAACACATTATATGCACTGTATTGAATATTGTTTGGCATTTTAGATTCTTCCAGTGATGCAATGAAGTTGTTATTTCTGGGTGATTGGTAAAATCTGGATCTGCTTATTGCCAATGTTGTTGCATTCTCTTCAGCCTTTTCACGGATCATTTCTTCCTGATCACTTTTCAGTTTATTGTAATCTTCAACCACCTGATTATTTTCAAATATATATACAACAGATGTGGTTGTGTACATCACAAGAATCAGGATCATAGCAATTTGAAACCTTAGACTGTAAAGGTATTGCTGGATTTCGTGTATGATAATATTTTTTAACATGGAGCCTGTATTTTAGCGTACATCATATTTAATAAACGAAGTATAAGTAAACCAGAACAGAACAACGCAGATAAGCAATATTCCGGCTAGCAGGATAATCTCATCAGTAATGGTTTGACCTATGGTTCTGTTCTTATATTCAAAACGCGGGAACTCATCTGTGTCCAGATATGGAATAGAGGACATATCGAAGGTATGTTCAGGTTTGGCTACTTTCTGCCATTCTTCTATCTTGCTCATTCCATCCTCAAAGTCACTTGGGAATTCTTCTTTCTTTTGAGGAGTGAAATAACTGTAGGAACCAAACAGATTCTGATCAACATAGTATTGGTAGAAATTGTCATGGTAAGATCTCGCCTGATCCATAAAATCAATTTGTGTACCACGGTCAACCTTACAAAGACCAGCTGCTACATGCTTAAAGATTTCGGATGGAGAAAAACATGATAAATATTTAACCGACTTCTCCTGCCGATAAAGCTTGTTCAGGTAGTCTTCCTGAACTCTCCATTTTTTATCAGAATTTTCCAGAATCTTCGGTCCCATCAATTCGTGATTACGACGGAAACGGTTCATATTTTCTGTAGGAGTAAAAAACACCATCAAGCTTCCATACTCACTACCCATACAGATCATACAGCCTGTATTGGTAAGTCCTTCAGTGACCAATTGCTTTTTAACTTCATCATATTCATTATTCAATTCTTTATCTAGATCAGCAATGGAGCGATTAACAATCTGATAATTGTCGATTGGAGTCGATATTTTACCAACATAAGAACCCAGGTTCGGTAAAAGGAACAAAAGAATACTCCAGATCATTAAGTTAATAATCAAACCGGTGGAAGAAGCTTTTACTTTACTGGAAATAAAACTTCCAAGGAAGATAAAGAATGAAAAATAGATCAAACTGAGTACGATAAGTATTAATAATCGCAAGTAATCATCTGCGACCAACCTAACTGCAGGAGAAAACTGAATGATCACAATAATCGTCAGGAAACTTATCAGAAGAATGGGCAGTAAGGTTAAATATACTCCCAGAATTTTCCCGGAAAAAAATTGAGCCCGACTCACATTGTTACTCAATATCAGTTTAAGAGTACCCTTTTCCTTTTCTGCTGAAAATAGATTGTACGAAAAGAAAACCCCCATGAGCGAAAGCAGAATAACCAGAATATTAACAAAATCAATACTCCCAAAACTATTCAGGAAGGGATTCTCATGCATGGTGGTTATACCACGTGCAAAAAGAGGTTTCTGCTGTTTATTTAAGGTCACACTTGAACCAACCTGCTCACTAATACCCGTACAAAAAATATTCAAGGGTGTAGGAGGCTTAATGGCCGTTGGATTTAACCATGCATAACAATGTCTGCTATCAAAATGCTCTTCAGTCTCTTTTACATCTGAGTGATAGGTGTTTTGTTTGCTTTCATACATTCTGACTCCTGTTATTACTGTGTAGGGAATCAGTACCATCATCAGAATAAAACTGGCAATAAAATTAGCCGTGGTTATATTATTTCTGAATTCTTTTTTTGCGATATGCCAAATCATAGTCAGGGGATTTTAATAAACAGTTTCGTGCATATAATCCATATAGATTTTTTCCAGGTCTGCCCCTATAAATTCCTCACGTGTGCGGTGCATTACCAGGCGGCCGTCTTTCATAATACCAACCTTATCAGCAATGGCCTTTGCACGGAAAATATCGTGGGTACACATCAGGATTGATTTCCCTTGTTCGCGCAATTCTACCAGGATCTTTTGAAGTTCAGATGCTGCTTTAGGATCCAAACCAGAGATGGGTTCATCAAGAATGATGTTATCCGAATTCTTAATAATAGCAATGGTTAAACCCACTTTCTGACGCATCCCTTTCGAGAATTTCTTCACCTTCTTCTCAAAGGCATCTTCAGGAAGTCCCACCTTTCGCAGGTACATATAATAATCTTCTTTGGTCAGATCGTGTCTGCCACCTAACTTGGCGAAGAAATCCAGGTTTTGGCGGGCAGTAAAGTTTCCGTAGAGCATTACATTTTCAGAAACATAGGCTATGTTTTCTTTGGCTTTCAGAGGTTCCTTGCTCACATCTATTCCATTAATCAGGGCAAGACCACTGGTAGGGGTAATAAAATTCAGGAACATATTTACAGTTGTGGTTTTACCGGCACCATTGGCACCTAGTAGACAGAATATTTCACCTTTTTTCACTTCAAGGTTTAGAGCATCAAGGGCCAGCTTCTGGTCCTCATAGCGCTTGGTTAAGTCTTTTGCTTCCAGCATGGGAGTTATTTGATTTAATAATTATTATTTTCGATTTATTATTTATGATTTTTGGTCATCATAGTTTTTCTGGAAGAGATGAAGATTGAAGCCAATTCATGAGCTTCTTTAATCAATTGATTTACCTCATCTCCATTTATCAAATTTTGATCCTTGATAAATTCCAGCCAAAACTCACTCTCATCGGCTTCTTCAATTACAATACTCAACTTTGATATAAATGCAGGGGTCGTTTGAGCCAAATTTGTAGCTCTGTAATTCGCTGCAACAGAAGTTGAACATCTTATCAACTGGCCCTGTAAATGCCATCCAAGTTTATTATTGGGCAGTTCCATAGCAAAGATCACACTTTGATGCGCAAACTTTTTAGTTCGATGAAGAAGTTCTTGTTTATTCATGACTTTTGGATTTATTAATTATGAGTTATGATTGTCATTCTTGATTAATTAAATATTAATTATAATTTATAACGTTAATACTTTTCAATTAAGTTAAAGATAATTTGAATAGATACTGAGCGTTAAGATGATATTATCAATCATCAATCATCATTCATAAATCATCAATCATCATTCATAAATCCTCAATCCTCAATCATAACTCATAAATCCTCTATCGTTTGCTAATTCGAATTCCAAAGATTACGATTCCAATTACAAAGGCCAATAGTACCATAATAATGATAACTGTTAGAGCCACAGAAGTTTTAGCATTCACCTGAATACGGATGGTTTTATCCTCCGTCTTCACATTTCGGTTATCAGCTTGAGCCACCGTCTTAATTTTAACTTCCTGTGCACCGATGGTTACATCCTTGGGAGGATTGATTGAAATGGCAACATCAGTCTCTTTGCCCGGAGCAAGTGATGGGATTACATCTGGAGTAATTGTTGTCTTCCAACCATAAGGTACATCCGATTCCATTTCAATGTTGTGTAATTCACGTGTACCATCATTGATTACAGTAACTGTCATTTTCAGAGATTCACCCTCATCAATTTCATGATATAAGCTTGTGGCACGAACGATCAGTTTTCCAACTCCTTTAGGGATTAGTTCCAGTTTGATCTTGCCACACTCCATTTTATTGATTTCGTCATCAGTATAAGTAGTTTTGGATGGATCCAGTTTAGCAAATTCATCACGTGACATTACCAAAGTGTAGAAATCCAAAGGCTCATCAATCTTAATTCCGTTCTCGTCCCGATCTGGTAGATAAGTCCTCAGGATCAGCTTACGAATGCTTTCACCCTGATTAAATTTCAATTGATTCAAACGTGCTTTTGAGTTAGCATCCACGAAATCATGGCTTACTTGTTTGGGCAGATTTACAACAACTAAATGGTAAATATCATCTGAATTAGAAAACCGCTCCAGAGAAAGGTCGTAGCTGGCTGAGTTACCCAAATTCGCTTCCTGGGCAAAACTGTTTGAAATAATATCAACCTGAGTTGCACTGGCATCTTTTTCAAGGTAGATGTTTTTTGCATCGGTGCGACCATTGTAATTCAATGCGATCTGCAAGCTTTCCACATCGCGAAGCAAGCGGAAGTCGGCTGTTTGTTTTTTGCCCAGTTCGATATATGGAATTCGTACTTCATATGGAGATCCGATAATGGTCTTATCTTCAATGTTTATTAAAGAAGTGAAAACATTATATACCTTTCCCGAGCGCATTTCAGGACTGAATATATCGAAATGCTCCTGGAACTGATCCAGATATTCCTGATTCCCCTCCATGGTGCTGTGCAAAACAACTTTCACTCGACGTTCGCCATTGTCGTCCTGGTATTTTACAGCTTTTTCTACAATGATATATGATTGCTGAGAAATCAGTTGTAGGATTAGTTTTTGATAATCCACTTCAGAACTAAGGAACTGATTACGGGTATTATTGTATTCTGATTGAGCGATAGCATCATTATCCAATAATTTCTTATCATTTTCAAGTTTCTGTTTTGCTATTTCGTATGAAGCACGGGCCTTTTTCAGATCCAAAAGGAGAGAGGCCTGATCATTCTGTGCATTTACAGAAATGGCAAACAATAGAACCAATGCAATTAGAGAAGTTTTAATTTTATTTATCATGTTTAATTTGGTTTTAATCGTTATCAATGATGTAGCTTTTTTTGTTCTGGAAATCCCACATGGTCTTTCGTTTTAAATCGTTTACCGCAAGTTGGTAAGTGATGAATGCATCCAGATATGCAAGCTGAATATTCACCATCTGACTTTGTTCAATTGAAAGTTCCTGATTGGAAATATCTCCATTTTCAAAGCGCATCTTACTAATGTCATAACTCTTACGTGCCAGTTCCAGGTTTTTCTTGTGGATCGCAATTTGTTCACGACTTTCACGTACTGTACGTATGATCTCATGTACCTGTCTTTCGATGGTAATCTTTAAATCTTCCAGATAAAGTTCACGTTCTTTCTTTCGCAGGTTTGCTTCTTTTACCTTCTCCTTTCCACGCCCCCAATCAATAATTGGGTATGAAAGAGTAAGAGCAAGACCCCGGTTATGTGGGCGAACCTGCATATCATTAAAGGACGAGGAGACTAAATCACCCAGGTTGGATGTGTTTTCAGTACTCATTCCTGTCAGATCGTAGTAGAAAGAAATATTCCCCTTGAATTCCCGCTCGCGTTTAGCACGATCAATATTGATATCTTTCAGATGAATTTCGTATTCTGTTTCCTTAATTTCATGACGATGTTCTAAGGCTTCTGCAATTGCTTTCTGCTCCTCTATTAAGAAGGGTTGAAATTCCAGATTGGTCATGATTTTTATAGGTTTATTCAGTTCAAGTCCGATTAACTGCTTTAATTGACCTTCTTTGTTTTCAAGATAATTCTGAACTCTAAGTAATTCCGCTTTATCCTTTTCGACGGCTACTTCTGCACTCAATACATCTGCCTTGGGAATGCGTCCGGTCTCAGATTTAAGTACAGCAATCCGGTAAGATTCTTTAGAGTTTTTAAGTTGCTCCTGTGTGATTTCCAGTTCCTTTACAGCCCTGTAATATTGATAGAAATAATAACTTACTTCATATACAATATCCATCTGAGCCCGTGTGTATGAATGGTTGAACTGCTTGAGTTTATATTCAGCTTCTTTTAGGTCTTCTTTTAGCCTGTTTCTTGTAAAAATAGGTTGATCAAATTTTAACCAGAAACGACTGAAGAACTGATCTCTTGAGAGCTCACTTCCTGTTTGTGCAAAGAAAATATTCAGATTTTCATGGTAAAGATTTGTTGACAGGCTTACATCACCTCCTGTAGGCAGGATATATTTCAGGCTCATAAAACCTCCAAATTTCATCGAACCGATAGAGTTATATACAGGCAATTCATTGGCCAGGTCGATTTGTTGAAGTCCTTCATTCCAAACTGGAACATTCATTTCCAAGTCTAGACGGGGCTTAAATTGAGCTTTATAAAATCCAAAATAGTGAAGCATAGCATCCTTTTGCATATTATGACTTTGAATGGTGAAGCTCCTTTTTAAAGCAATATCAATCGCCCGTTGGTATTCCAGAACAAGTGTGTCCTGAGCGAATCCCAGACGGGTAACCGATAAAGCAATTATGAGAATACTAATTAATTTCCTTGTGTTCATGTACAAAATGTTTGATTCCCTCTTAGTCAAAGGATATGCCATAGTTTGTAATACACAGTATTTCATACTTATATAGAGATTGCTTTGTTAAGAAACTTTGGTTGGGTAATATATTCACCCAAAAACGTGTAAACAATTACCCAAAAAGAGTAATTTGGCACCTTTGAATTACACACAAGCTTACCCATATGTGGAAAAAACTGTTTAGTAACCGTGAAAAAAGATCGGAAGAGGACTTCAGAATGATTTTTTCTGAGTTTTATAAGTCTATTTCGTTGATAAGTGATCTGGGGCAATTGAAAACCAATTTCTCTGCTCACATTCGTGAGATGTATCCAGCGGACAAAGTCCTGGTGTATCATTTAGATCCTGATCTAAATCGTTTTATGGTTATTGGTGAAAGCAAAGAAGACACTCAGGATTATAAAAGTTTTATGCCTGATGATAAACTTGTTTTCTGGCTTGGAGTGAACAAAAAATGGCTCAATATAAATAGAGAACCTAAAGTAATGGAGTTTTTATCCAACAAAGAGCAGAGGATTCTCAAAGCTATGAATGCGCGACTAATTTACCCATTTGTATTGATGAACCAGGTTAAAGGTTTTGGTGTGATATGCAAAAAGGAGGAATTCTCTGTTAATGAAGATCAGTTGCGATTACTCACTTTGATGTTCGATCAGGCCAGTTTTGCCTTTGAAAATGCGATGCTTTATCATTCTCAAAAAGAAAAGACAAAAAAACTCTATCGGGCCGATAGGCTGGCTACTTTAGGCGAACTTGCTGCTGGCGCGGCTCATGAAATCCGAAATCCCTTGACTTCAATAAGAAGTACGATTCAATATCTAGAAAACCGCATCCCTGATGAAGAGGATAAAGATCTTGCTTCTGACTTGATTGGTGAAGTTGATCGAATCAATGAGATTATTCAGGGTATGTTGTCCTTTGCCAAAGTGGACCAGCTTACAATGCGCGAAATTAAACTTCAACAGCTTATTGAGGATGTTATCAAGTTAGTAAAGACAACTGCCTCCAAGAAGAATATTGAATTGCAGTTTGACTATTTGTCAAAAGATGAATTAATCAAGGCGGATAGTGGTCAAATTAAGCAGGTCGTACTAAACATTATGCTCAATGCAATTCAATCGATTGATGAAGGACAGGGGCGAGTCTTGATAGAGGTTGACTCTTCAGAGGTGGAATTGGGTAAGCGAAACGGGAAGGTCTATTTTATTAAGATCAGCGATAATGGGAAAGGAATTTCCCATGATGACCTGGTGAAAATCTTTGATCCCTTTTATACCACTAAACAAGAAGGTACCGGATTGGGGCTTTCTATTTCGTATGGTATTATCACTAAGCACGGTGGTGATATTGAAATCGAAAGTGAAATAGGTGAAGGAACATGTGTGAAAATAAAACTTCCGGCATTAAACTGATCAGGTATTTGATTTGTATTATAAGACCGTTTGATAGAGAGTAAAACAGATCCTTCCTCCCTTCGGTCGTCAAAATAGCAGGGACGTTGGGTTATAGTCGTTTCAATGAAACGATTCGACTGAGGATCCTATTGAGTATGAATCAAAACAGACAATTATAAACTAATGAAGCAAGATAATAAAGTTCTGATTGTAGATGATGAAGCGAGAATTAGAAAGATTTTCTCGAAAATATTGGGTAATGAAGGTTACCTCGTTGATACTGCTGAAAATGGCTTGAAAGCATTGGAGCTGATTCAGACTTACGATCCGGGTGTTGTATTACTCGATCAGAATATGCCGGGCATGGATGGTTTGAATACCTTGAAAAAGATCAAAGAACGATCACCATATACAGAGGTCGTAATAATTACTGCCCATGGTGAGGTTAATCTTGCTGTAGAAGCCATTAAGAATGGAGCCTATGATTATATCGAGAAACCCGTTGATAATCAAAAGCTGATTATTTTGGTTGAACGTGCAATGAACCATTATCAAATGGCAACCGAGATTACTTATCTTAAGAAGCAATTAACTAAAAAGGATGATTTCAATAAGATAATCGGAACCAGTAAACCGATGCAGCAAGCCATCGCTCAGGCTAAAGATGTTTGTGAAACAGAAGCTACTGTTTTGATTTCAGGGGAAAGCGGAACGGGAAAAGAATTATTTGCCAAAGCCATTCATTATTGTAGTGAGCGCGCCAATGGCCCTATAATTTCAGTAAATTGTGGCGCAATCCCTTTAAGTCTGATAGAAAGTGAACTGTTTGGTCATGAAAAAGGCGCCTTCACTGATGCAAAAGAAGCCAAGCCCGGAAAGTTTGAACAAGCCAATGGAGGAACTTTGTTTTTGGATGAAATTGGCGAACTTCCCATCGATGCTCAGGTTAAATTATTGAGAGTTCTTGAGGAACGAAAAGTAACCCGACTGGGAGGAAAGAAAGCCATTCAGTTGGATGTTCGCATTATTTCGGCTACAAACCGCAATCTGGAAGAGCGTGTGCAATCCGGTGATTTCCGGTTGGACCTTCTTTATCGCTTAAATATCTTTACATTACATCTTCCACCACTTAGGGAACGCTATGAAGACATCCCTCTATTGGCTGAGTTCTTTATCAATCAGTTCAACGACCAACTTGCTTGTGAAGTTAAAAATATATCCGACCAGGCTATGAATTTACTTAGGAAATATTCCTGGCCTGGAAATATCCGGGATTTACAAAATGCCATTCAAAGCTCGATGATCCTTTGCAAGAAAGGGAGTATCAAGAAAGAACATCTTCCTATGCGTATTAAAGGATTTGAGACAGATAGCAATGATGATTCGGAAACAGTGGCAGGCCTTGATGTAAACATAAAAAAGATCAATGCCATAGCTGAAAAAGAAATCATAGTTGATGCATTGGATAAATGCAGATACAATCGAACCGAAACAGCAAAAATGCTTAAGATTAGCCGCAAAACTTTGTTTAATAAAATGAAAAATTACGATCTGTAATTATTCTTCTAATTATGACTGAGGAGACTGAGGTAGTATACTATTGATGATTATCCTCTCAGTATACTTTTGATATTGTGCTGGTATTGCTTGTAAGTGCTAATGTTTACTGGTTAAATAATTTGGTTGTGTTTGTTGTATGAAATAATTTTGGTATTTCATTATTCTTCTTATCTTTGAGGTGTTAAGTGTTGATCTTTTTTATAATAATACACAAAGTATAAGGTCTTATCACCGTTTAATTCCTTGTAATATTAATTAACACCATTATGAGAAAACTACTAATTATTTTCGGAATTCTATTATCATTCACACTAAATGCTCAGAAACCTCCTCTTAAATATGGAAAAGTATCCAAAGATGAGCTGAATATGGAAAGATGTGATTTTCATCCTGAAGCTTATTCAATGATATTGTATAATTATGGGAACCTGAGTTTTAAATACAATAACGAAAAAGGTTGGCAATATAGAATGCAGGTTATTGTCCGCAAGAAGGTATTTAATAAATTGGATAAGGATGCCGGAAATATAAAAATCAAAGTTTATGATCCTGTTAAGGGAGAAAATAGAGAAAAAGTAGGGGCTTTAAAGGCATGTACTTTTAATTTAGTGGATGGTAAGATCCAGAAAACCAAACTGGATAAAGATTCTAAATTTGAGAAAAGGATTAATGACTATTGGACTGAGATTAGTTTTGCTATGCCTGATGTCCGGGAAGGGTCCGTTATTGATTATAAATACGAAGTTGTATCCGATTTTTTATATAACCTGAAAACATGGTATTTTCAGGATGATGTTCCTGTTGGGCACAGTGAGTTTCGTTGTATTCTTCCGGAATTCTTCAATTATCAGGTAAATCAGGTTGGAAATGTTATACCTCTTGAGACTGCATATGATAATAAACAGGAATCATTTACCTACCAATGGAAATCGTCACCACAACAAGGTGGTAAGGTATATAAAGGCACAAATTCTCTGGCCTCTGTTAGTCAGATGAAGTTATTTATTGGTAGCAATATTCCTCCAGTTGTGGACGAACCTTTTATGAACAATAAATGTGATGTTCCCTCAAGGTTGGAATTTCAACTTGTATCTGTACAAATGCCAGATCGACCGATTGAAATGATTGCTGAGGATTATAATCATTTTAGCAAGGAATTGATGGAAATGAACAGCTTCGGTCATCGTTTGACAAAGGGCCGTTTTTCAAAAAGATGGGCTACAGATCTTGAAGGTAAAGACGAATTACAGCGAGCTGCTACAATTTATCAGATTTCACAAAATCATTTTGCATGGAATGGTGTTTACTCATTTTTGAGTTCAGAAGCAGGTAGTACGATATTTGATGAGAAGAATGGAGATGTTGCTGATATCAACTTATCATTTATCGCAGCACTAAAGGAACACGGAATTAATGCCTCGCCTTTAATTTTAAGTACCCGGGGCCATGGTACCGTGCATCCACTGTATCCTAGTTTCGACGATTTTAATTATGTAGTTGCGTATATTCAAATTGGACAGGAGTACTATTTAGCTGATGCAACTTCGGAAACGCCATTTGGTGTTTTACCAAAACGTTGTTTGAATGGGAATGGTTGGCTAGTCAAAAAGCAAGGTGGAGTATGGGTGGATTTGAAGCAATCAGCCAAACATAATTCAACAGTCTTAATCCAGCTTTCTTTAGATAATGAAAATATGGCGTGTCAAATAAGCAGTAAGCAAGAGGGATATGCCGCTCTGGAAGTAGAAAACTCATATCAAAAAGAGGGGCTCGAATCGTTGAAAGATGAAATAACCAAAGGCTTTGAAGATTGGGAAATCCAGGGTTTTGAATATGATTCCAGTAATAATGTAGAATTGGTTAAGTTAAGTTTTGAATTGAATCAACAACTAGCAGGAGAGGATATTATTTATCTTCAGCCAATGAGTTATGGAGCCTCTAAAAAAAATCCATTTGTAAGAGAAGAGCGTTCGTCAACCATCGACTTTCCATATGGCTATAATGAAAAGGTTTATGCACAAATAAAAGTACCGGAAGGATATACTGCTGAAGTACCTGAAACATTTGCTGCTCAATTGCCTGAAAAAGCAGGTTCTTTTAGGTATATAGTAACTCAGTCGGGTAATAATATTTCGGTCTTAAGTGATATGAAGTTAGTTAAGAAGGATTTTTCACCTACTGAATATGAACTGCTAAAGCAATTCTTTGAATTGGTTTCGGAAAAGAATAACCAGTTTGTAGTCTTGAAAAAGATCTAATACTTCAATGTAAACGAAATTATGATTAAGCACTCAATATATTGAGCTGATCTGGTCGAATGTATTGAGTGTTTGAGTATAATAAAGTATAACGTGTATGAGTCGAATTTTTTCAGTATTATTTTTATTGGTGTTTCTAAATCCTGCATTTTGTCAGTTTGAAATGCTCAGTATTCCGGATTCGATAATTAATCAAGCGAATGAAGTTGTTATCTCCAGTGATACACGTTTCCTTGTAAAGGATAGACGGAAATCTAGACTCGAGAGATCTTATTGCGTAATGGTTTTAAATAAGTACGCACAATTTGGAGATGATGTCTTGTTGCGATATAATAAGTTCAGTGAGGTTGATAAAGTCGTGGTGAATGTATATGATCACTCAGGCAAACGGACGAAGAGATATCGCTTATCCGATTTTGAAGATTGGACTGGTGATATGTCTTCAACGGCCTCGGATAGCCGTGCTAAGGTGTTGAGATTGCATCAAAATAACTATCCATATTTTATTGAAGTTGATTACAAAATAGATTATGATGGCTCATTGCATCTTCCAATGTGGATACCTCAGGGCGTTGATAAACTGGGGCTTCTATCTGCAAGTTTAACGATAGAATGTCCTGACGCGGATTTACTGAATTTTAAAACTAAGAATATTCTACCCGCTACTTGTACAGAATTTGATGGAGTATACAAATATGAGTGGAAGGTTTCATCACGTCCTCCTTTTAAAGTAGAGAAGTTTTCAGGTTCTTTTGATGAATATGTACCGGTTGTGTATTGTTCGTTTAATGAATTTGAGATAGATGGTTGCGTTGGGAAAATGAGCAGCTGGAAAGAATTTGGAGCATGGGTGTATACGATGAACCAGAGTCGGAATAACCTTACTGATGAACAGCTTTCAGAAATCAGACAACTAACACATGTGGCGATATCGGATCTTGAAAAGGCTAAAATCGTTTACCAATACGTTCAGGACAATATGCACTATGTGAGCATTCAGTTAGGTATTGGGGGATGGGTCCCATTTATGACTGGATTTGTTCATGAAAATAAATATGGTGATTGTAAGGCCTTATCGTTTTATACCCACTCCTTGTTGGAAGCCGTGGGTGTCAAATCTTTCTACACACTCATCCGGGCCGGATCTGATGAACTTGCTTATAAGATTCCAGAGGATTTTCCCAATGCTTTTTTTAATCATGCAATTGTGACAGTTTTGTGTGAGTCGGATACTCTTTGGTTGGAATGTACTTCTCAAACTAATCCTTTTGCGTATATGGGGAGCTTTACAAGTGATCGAAATGCCTTGATGGTGAGTGAGGAAGGGGGCGAGTTGGTGCGTACAAAATCCTATTCAGCAATAGAAAACAACCAATCGGATAATATATATATCGAACTTAACAACGATGGTACAGCGATTGCAAATCTAAATAGAGAGGTAAGCGGAGTACAAATCGAAAACAATGGTTTTTTAAAGATGCTAAATAAGCAGCCTTCAGAGCAAAAGAAATGGTTATATGACTTATTGGATTGGGGAGGCATATCGGTAGATACGTTCAATTTATTACCTGTAACGGGCTCAGAGGTCCCTCACTGCGGGTTTGAAGCAAGTAATCAGGTACAGCGTGCGGCCAGCCTCATGGGGGGAAGACTGTTTTTTAAACCCGGACAGTTTTATGAAGGGATCAGTTTTGAATTAGCAGATAAAAAGCGTGTCAGACCTATTGTTGTCCAAAATCCATTTTCTCAAGCAGATAATCTATGGATTAAATACCCGGAGGGATATGAAATTGAAAAAGACCTTAAAGAAATTGATCTGGAGTCTTCCTTTGGTCATTACAAGAGAAGATTGTTGAAAAAAGAAGATCACTGTTTGCTTGAGAGAGAATTTGTTTTGAAAAAAGGAGTGTATCCTGTTGAAGCCTATCATGAGATGAGATTGTTTATCAGAAAGTGTCAGAAATATGATCGGCAGAAAATGGTTTTCAATATAAAAAAGTGATATTTCTGACTTTGCTTAAAACTAATTATTTAAATAATATTTCACAGCCCTGAATAAATTTCGAGGCTTTTCCATATCACAGATCAGAGCCTTACGTGTATATTCCTTAAGAAGGAATTTACCGTTTGTGTTTGACTCCAGTTCCTGTAACTGATCTAAGGCCACCCAGGTGCGTGCAATTCCCAGCATGAATTTGTTGATGGCTCTATGTTTGTTTTTTTCTGGATAATCCATTTTCCACAAGCTATCTAATGTTACTTGCATTTGATCATCAAAAATTTCCCTAACCTGACTGATGTTCTTGCAAGAAGTAGGTAGTGTATAGGTTTTATTTTGTGAGTCTTTGTATACGTCAAATATGTCGTTTGCCAGCTGCATCAATGCTCCCAGATTGTATAATGCCGCTGATTCACCTTCAGCAAAAGGATGTTTATATATGGCTCTGTAAAAATGGATGGAGTATCCGCCTTTATTAAAGGTGATGCTTTTTATTCGCTCCCAATCCAGATTGGAATCTTTTTGCAATAGGCTATCTTGTTGGGCTTTGTATACATTTGTAATGGCTTGATATAGAAATTCTTCATGGGGAGTGTTTTCGAGCACAACTTTAGCAAACTTCTGAAATAAAGCCTGATTAACATCTTCAGGATTTATATATTGAGAATGATAAACTAATTCCTGAATGATTTCCTGACTAACTTCTTGTTTATCAAAGAAATCGTCAAATAATCCGGTTAGCCCGCCCTGCCAGGTACTGGTTTTGCGCTCTATGCCAGTCATTATCTCACCTCTGAGTGTGCAAAATAATTCCCCCAATACTGAAGGTACACCAAAACCATAATAACTTGTGATTTTTTTCAGATCATCTTCATGAAGACCATGATAACTGGTTTGAAATTCATCTAAGAAAGGTCTTAAATAATTGTTGATGTATCTCTTTTGTTTGTTCACATCTTTCAAAGCACTTACTATAATAACAGGAACCTGAATAAGTTTTTTGACTCTATTTTGTTTCATCTGCATTTATTCTTGAATTCTGATAAAAACACATTCAACCAAGCTTACAAATATTTGGATTTTATACAAATTTGTTAATATGAAGTTCCTAAAATCGATTTTTAGTAAATCAGGAATGGATGATTTACATTTTATATAGCCAATTTAATAAAAAAATAGATACTGCTATTATTTAATAACCTCACAATTGTGTACGTCTTTAATATCAATCCCTAATTGCTGTGCTCTTTTTGAATTCAACAGCCGTGTACTTTCCTGTGGATTTATTATTTTCAGATCTGAAACAGGGGTTCCATGAAGAATCTCCAAAGCAAGTAAGCCAGCTGTTTTTCCCTGTAAAGTTCCTGATTTGAATACTCCGCAAAGGGCGCCATCATAAACGGTAAAATCAAGTGAGGCAAATTCGGGTAATTTATTGTTCTCAACTGTCCATTGCATGATCTGGTCTGGTATCATACTTTCACCTGTCAAAGTATCTAAAATAGTATTGTAAGTTAAAATTCCAATGGCATCAACCTGGTCCTGCCAGTTTTTGATTTTCTGTTTCCATACACCAAAATCATTTGTAGTAATGATACTAACGAGTTTAACAGGTATCTTTAATTTCATGACTTCATCAAGCATTCCGATGGATGTTGGACTTTTGTCCGAAATTAAAGCAACATTTTGAACTGTCGGTTTCAACTCTTTTAGAAATTCAACTGATTTGTCAAAAGGAATGCGTTCAATACACCCTGTAATATTCTTTGATGGGAAACCATAATAAGAGGGTTCTTTATTCATGCCGCCGAAAACCACAGGTAGTTCTGTGTTCTTGTAATGTTTTGCAACATATTCACAGGCATTATCATCAAAAACAATGAGAACATCCGGTTTGTAGGTATCAATTAATTTGATAACACTGTCCGCGACCTTTTGCTTCCATTCTGAACTTGTTTTACGTTTTGTATCCATGTAAAAACGCTCTACCTGAATTTCCTGGCCTTCAAAAGCCTCATTCAATCCATCTTTTTCATTGATGTCCCAGGTATATTCCTGATGATAGCTGAATACCACAAAAACCTTTTTTGTTTTCATGTCAGGGGTACAAGCCCAGATACTTATTAAAAGTATAGATAAAATTACTATCCGTTGCAGTCTCATGATGTTCTATATGTTTGGTGGTTATAAATCTAATTTACTTAAAGTTACGAATTTCACTGGAGTGTTTCAAGACCTTGATTGTGGGGATGAATTTAATTTGAAATATTACAATTTTTTGTAAATCACTTTAATAAGTGAGTAAAGGGGATACAGGGATTATTGGTTTAATTATGCGCCTGTATTCTGATGTTTTTTATCATAAGTTTATTGTAGAAGTATTACCTTTTGACTAAAAATTGGATTAATAGGATGAGAATAAGATGTTTTTGTTTGAGCTGTATTGAAGCTATTGTGTTGAATTGTGTACGAAAATATAAGAATTCAGGAGAATAAGCCTTCGCCTAAAGGCTGTTAAATTGTCCTTGAATTTTTTTCTTGTTGGAATGAGAACAGATGTGCTATGAAGAACCAGAGAATTAAACTTGCCATTGTAGATGACGAGGAATTATTGGTTAGGCTTTTAAAAGATTTTTTGGCTGATTTCAAATGTTTTGAGGTTTGTTTGACAGCCTTGAATGGGGAAGAGTTTTTGAAGAAAATCAGAGCCTTAGAGAATTGTCCGGATGTAGTGTTGATGGACTTGAGAATGAAAGATATGGGAGGATTAGAGTTATTACACATCCTTAAAGAGGAAAAGCCTGATATGCGTGTAATAGTCATCTCGTCTTATTATCGAAAATCGTTTTTTGGATACCTGCTAAAAGCAGGAGTTAGTGCTTTTATTCCTAAAGGAATATCTCCTGATAAATTGTACGACATCGTTACTACAGTTTATGAAAAGGGAATTTATTTAATGGACGAGCAAATCGAAACCCTTCGTAAACAGATATCTTCATCTGCTCCGGAACCTGTATTCAATTCGATTGGCCTGCTTTCTAAAAGAGAGGTTGAAGTGTTGCAACTTATTTGTCAACAATTGACGGCAACTGAAATTGCGAAAAGATTGTTTATTAACAAACGAACTGTTGAAGGGCATCGTAATAATCTATTCCTGAAAACGGGAGTTAAGAATACAGCTGGTTTGGTGATTTATGCACTCCAGAATAAGCTGATTGATTTGAATGATTTTCACTTCGAAGGGACAACAAACCATTCTGATTGTTAAAAAGCCAAACCTGAAATTGGCTTGGCTTAATGAATACAGAGAAATTGTGACTATTATTACTTATCCTATAAGAATGCTATCTACTTTTGATGGATTATGTAATCTAAGGTAAAAGTATCCGGTACCTGCTTCTCCAAGCATCAAGCCAGGGGTTTCCTGCTGACCTGGTGTACGCCCACTGGGGTCATTTATACCACTGGGCCAGTTCAGACCGGTGTGATCATATTTTTCAATACCCATATCTCCAACCTGATAGGCTATAGCCAAAAGGCTTTGATTGGAGAGGAATGTACCTCCCGAAAGAAGTATATCTGCATTTCCTGCTACTCCATGACATAATGAAAAGTTAGCATGCGTGTTAGCCTGATTGAATGAGTTTTGGACACTTTTATAAGTTGTACTCAATGCAATTTCGGCTTCTTTTCGAAAAAACTCCAGACCGGAAATTTGGTGTGCCCGAAGACGGGATAATGCAATCCCTGGAGCACCGTGACACCACATTTCACCGCAAATAGGTTGGCTTTTTCCATCTTGCTCTCTTAAATCGGGCCAATTGGCTTCTTGATGATTGAATAACTCCTTTTCATAGCTAAACCCAAAAAATGCGGCTTCTTTGTATTTATCTTGTTTTGTGGTAATAAAGAGTTCTAATAATGCAAGTGAGATTCCTGCTGCTCCATGGGAATATCCTGTAAGCCCATGCTTGGGGTCTACAGTGAGCCACGACCATGAGCTTGGTGTCTTAATGGCTTTTTTAATTAGAAACTCCCCGCAACGTATCGCCAGATCCAGAAATAGTTTATTATTTTCTTCCTGGTATATTTTGAGTAGTACAGGAATAGCTCCAGCAACTCCACTTATTACATCTATTTCATAATCCTTAATTTCGGAGTGTTCTAAATTTCTGATCAAATCCAGGCCTTTTGAGATCCATTCTTCTTTATTAATTTTTTTTCCCACGGAATATAAAGTGTAGCCAATGCCCAATTTTCCTGAGAATACGCCAAAATCCCCAAGATTTAGCTTGTCTTCCGATTGCTTTATGATGTTATTAACAGCTCCCTCAAGTGTATGTAAAATTATTCTGTCTTTTGTATATTCATAAAGTTCAGCAAGAAATACTGCAATTCCAGTCAGACCATTATAGTATTCCTGACTACAAGCCTTAACGGTAACCTGATATTGGTTGTCGACCACTTCCAGGGAATGGCCAATCCAATTGCAGCGGTTTTCATGCCAAATAGCTTCTTTGGCTAATTTCTTACCTATGTTATGAGCTGCTTTTAGGTACTTATCTTTGTTCGGTGTTGATGTGTTCATTATGTTGTTTGTTAAAATGTTGGGAAAACAGGGAGCTTAGCTGTATGCGTGTTCAGGTAGAACCGGTCTGCCGGTAATCCGTTTTGTTCTAAATACCCATTTATAAAGTCGGATTTATCTTCAGTTTTTTTTATTTCAAATGAATGCCACAAAGCTTTAGCCAGTAGCGTGGAGCGGCTCATTCCAAAGCTCTCTCCATTTCCAGGGTCTTCAGCATATGAGATCCCATCAAATAGTGGGTATGTAAACCAGGGAACCTCTTTGTTTAAATAGGGGGCAATGTATTTGGATACTTCTTTGAGTAATATCAAAGCCAGATCAAGGTGTGCTTTGTCAAGGTATAAAACGGCATTATCCCTTCGGTTATAAAGATTCGGGTGGTTCAGGCATTTAAAAGAAAAGGGAACCTTGTATTCGTTAAACCATGTTGTTATTTGATCAACTAAGGTGGTAGCACCTTCCGGTTGAATATTGAAATATACCCTTGCCATACTGATTTGCTGGCCCAGCATTTCATTCCCAAATACATAATAAAACACTTGTTGTGAATCCTTGTTTTCCTTTTGTCTGATAATGTTCACATGAGTGTTAACCTCTGCAGGGAGATTGCCTGGTTGAGTCAATTGGTAAGAATTTGGCTGTAACCACCGTAACTGCCCGTTTTTCTGAGCAAAAACATTTCCTGCATGATCCTTTGAATAAATCATCCATTGTGGATCATAACCATTGTTTGATTTGTTGGCAGCTGAAAGATCATCCATAAATAGATCCCTTTCTTTCTTGGATGGTAGAAGTTGGTTGTCATTTTCTTCTATTCCACAATAAAAACATGAATATATTTTTGAAGATAAATGACTAATAAGGCTTTGAATTTGGTCTTGCTTGTCTTGCTTGTTGTTGCCAAATGTTTTAAAATTTACAGTCAGGCTACTAATTGGCTTTTGATTATAGCATTGAAACTTTTTCAGATCGATTGTGTATTCATTTTCATTTAGGATACATACTCGATTTGATATTTCAGCTATCTGTTGCTTTATTTTTTTATTGTACACTTTCATATTGACAGTATTTTATACCGAATAAGTCTTCAGCCAGTTTCTCTGTGTTTTCGAGTATATTATTACTAAGTTGTATTATGCGGGCAGAATTTGCCAGGATATCAGCACTTACACTGTTTGTTTCGAAGGCCGTCTGAAGTAAGCGAACTGCTGTGTATTTCATGCTTTTATCAAAATAACTACCCTGTTTAGCTTTGTCAATTCCCTGATTTTTCATGTATGTCTTCCAGAATGTTTGGATGGCGGGTTTCATTTTGTCAGGATTCACAAAATTCATTTCAGGTATTTGAGTGTGACCTGTGTTTTCATTGTTATAGCTTAATACCCAGGATAAAAGATAAGATTGGAAAACCCCTGACACATCCCAGAGAGGATCACCAATATCTGAAATTTCCCAATCGATCAATTTCATATTCTTATCTGGATTGGTGATGATAAAATTTTGCCATTTAATGTCCCCGTGTATCAGGCTATCGAATTTCCACAAGAGGCGAACCTGATCAATATGGTAGCATAAATCAGAAAACTGTTTTATGAATTTTGGAACCGGATTGTTATTTGATTCTTGTTCCAGATTAATCAAATCATTAATATTCAGAATCCATGGTATCTGCTTACTGTAAAACTGAAGAGATGGATTTTCGGCTACTGTATTTTTGATATTAAAGTGGAAGGATGAAAGAATATCGGCCATTTGTTCTGCATAGGTTTGGGAGAATTCCTTTTCCTGGAAGGTTAGCTCATGCAGGTTTTTGGCTTCTGCAAAATACTCAACAGCAAGAATATTATATTGTGGATCATATCCAAGATAGCGAGGTATATACTGAGCTGCTTTAGTATATTCTTCATCGTGAAGTAATAAATAATGAGCTGTGGCATCCTTTTGCATCAGGTATATGTTTTGTTGATCCACATTTACCAACTGCTTTATGAATAGCCCGCTATTTCCCCTGAGCCGGATTTTAAATATACTGTTTCTGCTTTGACTTTGCGTAAGAAGATAATCTCCATTAATAATGGTTTCTGAATCGATAAATCCCTTTTCCAGCAAGTAATGATGAATTGTTTTTGTTGTTAGGCGCATGGATTAATTCTTTCTTTTTTGGGATGAAAAACAGATATCGCCACTCGGCAATATCTGTTTTATCAAAATATAACTATAATTAGCAAGCAGGCCAAAGTCCGGTGCAGTGTACAGTTGGGCAAACATTTGATGTTGCACATTGGAATACTGGAACTGTTGGGATTTGAGCTTGAGCACCACCCTTTTGTTCACAACCAGGGTATGCTGTTTGGCCAATTGGTTGATGACAACCAGGGTAGGCAGTACATCCCATTAAAGTAGTAACAGGTGGTGTAGTGCAACCATACCAACCAGTAGGACCAACTTGTGGGTGAGGTTGCGTCTGAGGACAAACCTGAGTAAGATACATTGTTTGTGCTCCTGCCTGTTCACAACCAGGGTAGGCCGTTTGTCCAATTGGCTGATGACAACCCATGTATCCGGTACATCCAATCATATGAGTTGGTTGTGGAGGACATACTTGAGTCAGATACATAGTCTGAGCTCCTGCTTTTTCACAGCCCATGTAAGCTGTTGGCCCAATAGGTGGGCACATTGGAAACATTGTGTGATACATATTAATTTATTTTAAGGTTAATAATTTGAATAGATTAGTCTCTATTCTTTATTTTATGTTCGGTTTTTCTGGTTCCGGGTTACAGATAGGAGCCTGAGTGGGTTGACAATACTGGGTGAAGGCTCCATGAGGTTGTTGTCCCTGACAATGGCAGGTACATGAATGGTCTGCTTGAGTTTTTTGTTGAGCAAACTGGTTATAAATGTTTCCCTGGAAATATTGATTAGCCTGTGCTTGTTGTTGATTCGCTTGATATGGAACTCCATATAGGTATTCGGAAGCATTTTTTATCCAGACATACGTGCCTCCCAGTGGGGCTTGAGTTTTTGTTAACTTGATTGTATGGATGATATCTTCTTTTTTTAGCTCGATTGCTGATTGAAGCAATGCATCCATATAAAGTGTAATGGTTTCCTCATTCTTACCATCTCCAATGAAGCCAAAAAGGATGGTTATATTTTCTGGTTTTTGCCCGTTTTGAATCAGGATTTTAACAAGTTCATCATTTGAAAATTGTTCTTTCGGTGACATGGTGTTTTGTTTTTAGTTATTGTTGTTTTTTTCTTGTATTGATTTCATTAGTTCTACTCCATCCGGAGAACCTAATCCTGTGCAGGGGTTCCATCCCCAGGCTCCCTGATACAGTCCGTTGTTTCCGACTACTGAGGGAATGAAAGCTTTACTACCTTCAAGGTCGTAGAGTAATTGATTAATAAATCCCAGACGATAGCCCAGCTTTTGGTTGAGTCGGGCGATTAAGGCAGCCCATAGTGGAGTGCTTAAACTTGTTCCTCCGAGTTTCATCCATTTATTGTTATAATAAATGGAGTAACCTGAACTATCAGCTGCATTTGCAGCTACATCAGGAATTGGTCTTCCATTTTGAGAATTGTAATACTGGAATTGAGGAAATTGAAATAAATAATTCTGCGAAGCCTTCATGCTATATACAGGAGCGGCAATACGCTGACTAAATCCTCCACCTGTGGCAATGGACATTTTACCCGAGCTTTCATTCCAAACCCAGTTATTGGTGAGCTTATCGTGAATGGCCTGTATTCCTGTTCCACCACAGCCCAATGCAAATGGTATACTTGCTGGTATATTTACGTTGGGAAACTTCAGGTTGTTTAAAGCTCCATGATCACCTGATGCCACAATTGTTGTAATACCTCTTATTGAGGCTTCGTAAAAGGCCGTATTCAATTCATTGATCTCATTTTCTGAGTAATTGAGTTCTGAACCGGCCCAACTTATTGACAGAACTGAGGGGTTATTTTTCTTATCAGCTAAAGCTAGTTTAACTGCTTCAAGGATGCTATTGCCATAATAGACAACCAGTTTTGCTTTTGGAGCCAATGCTCCGGCAACTTGTATATCGGCCGTTACCTCAATGTTTTCATTTTCCGGATTTTTTTCGGGTTGCCCAACAACTTCAATGTTTGGTACATCCAGATTTGCTGCTTCAAAAAACTTTTCAATATCATGTTGAAGATAAGTACCCCCCAACTCAATAATACCGATACATTGATTTTCGCCATCAGCTTCTGGGAAATTATAGATTTTTGCAAATTCGACTGGTAGAAACCCTGGTATTTTGTCATCGATTTGCTGGGAATCTCTGAATAATCGAGCCCTTTTTTCAATAAAGTTTTTCACGAAACCTTTGGTAAGGAAATTACCTTCAACTGGTTTCTGTTGGTTTGTCTGATTTGAAGCACCAGGTGCTTTATGATCCAGATGTATATCACCGAAATGGTTTAAAAAGCTAAATCCTGCAATATCATCTCCCTGGTTATTATTCGTAAGATAATTCTGAGAATCTGGTTTGTTGATACTTCGTAAGAACTCATCAGTCAGTTCAACATGAACCTCACGTGTTGATTTGTTGTAGCTAGCCTGAAGTTGGTTCTTTTTGCAATAGCTAAGGACTGAGTCCAATTCTGCATGATTTGCCGAAAACATTTCCAGGTATTGATCATACGAAAGGTATGATCTTTCAGAAGGATGCTTCCATAGTAATTCGTTTAATGATTCTTGCTTTTCCTGAGAAATGGTTTTTGGAGTAATATAGAATTTAACCTTCATGATATCTGTTTTATTGGGTTAAAAAATTCTATACAATGATCTATATTAAAAACTGTTTCCTTTAGGTAGGAAATACGTGTTTTGTCAAAACAGGTATTTGTACCTGTTTTACAATGAGGTTCGAAATTACTCTTGCTAAGGTGAATAAACCCAGACAATAGGTTCGGGGTATAAATTGGAAGTAGTAATAATATACGATTAAAAAATTAATTAGAGTTGAAATGTTGAGGTTGATTCTCCAGATAATAAAAAAAAGTGAATTTATCTTTATGTAAATCAGAGATTTTGGATTGTTTGGTAGGTTGTAATTTGATATATGAAGAAATTAATTCGTATTAAAAAGCGATGAAGGAGATTAACCATGGGAAAAGAACTATTAAAGAACAAAAACAGGGCTGCTGCCACGGAAGTGAATATGCCCATTGCTGTCTATCAGGGACGGTTTAGTATTAATGGTCAAGGATTGCAAACAGCCTTAGAGGGAGAGAAAAAACCTGCAGGTGCAGGCAGTAAATGCTGGGGTAAGGTTTGTTATAGTATGAGTGAGGTTAAAGAAAAACTTCAAATTGATCAATCATTTAACATTGGAGTGGGTCCTGTTTTCGGCCTTACTCAAAAGATGAAGTTTTTGGAGAGCCTTAAAGTCACCAAAACAAGTAGGGTAATTGTTGTTTATGCTCATTCATCTTCCAAGTCAGGGTCGGTGAGTGCTAACTTTATAGAACAATTTCAACCTCCGGAAGATCCGGGGAAAGTAAAGCAATTTTGTAAGGCTTTTGGTGATAGTTATGCCAAGACGATTACTTATGGAGCCGAGTATCTTGGAGCTTATGTTTTTTCTGCTGTTTCTAGTGAACAATTAAGTACTCTGGATGCAGAAATTAAGGCAAGTGGGATCATTAAGGTGGTTTCATTGGGGGCTGAATTCAAAACTTCATTGGAAAAGTTAACGAAAAATGAGAATCTCACGTATGAATTTTATCATGAAATTCGTGGACATGAAAATATGCGACTTCCTTTGGAGCATGAAATTGTTGAATTTGCTCACAAATTTCCTGAGATAAAACCAACAAATCCGATTGTGGTTTCTGTTGAATATCTGGGTTATGAAAATGTTTATGGGTGCCCACCAATATTTAATAAGGTTGCTCAGAACAGAGGTTATTTCGATGGTGAATTTGCTCCGGCAGGGAGTGGACTGACCTCAAAGCTGGAAAAGATCAATATTCAATTAAATGGACTGAACAGGATTCAGGATGTACATAATTTCTTTAACAAGTTAACAGTAAAACCGAAGTTTACGGATGCAGGTTGGGAAGAGGCATATTATCAGGCTTCCATAGATCAGGAAGCTATCTTGTCTCAAGTTCGTATGTACGCTTCCGATCCCTTAGCCGATTTTAAAGAACCAGAGCTACCTTCCCTGTTACAAGGATTAGCTCAACTTAAACACGAACACCAGATTCTTGGTCCCGAAGGACCACTAGGTTTTTGTGATGTCAAAGTGGACCAGTTTATCAATCAGAAAAATAAAATCTCGAGTATTGCTATCTGGTATAGTTATATTGACTCCCACCATACAAATTATATCTACGGAATCGAAACCAAATATAAATCGGCAACCAATGATGGAAGGGAACTTATTTGTGCAAGAGGAAGTCTGACCGGAGATTGTGTTAGATATGATTTTGATGCTGATGAGAACATTTCCGGAATAGAATGTTATGATTCCGGTCATATGCGTGGCTTGATGATTCATACCAATAAAAACGGTTCACAGCCATATGTCGCTGGAACTTTTGAAGGGAATCATAATAAATTTGATGTGCCGGAAGGTTCATTTTTCCTCGGATTTGCAGGGCTGAACGATCAACATCCGGGTGCTTCTGCTCCGTTTTTATACTTGAAACTGGTTGTTGGTAAGTTTCTACCTACTTCCATTAAATCAATATTAGAATAATATTAAAAAGAAGGAGGAGGCTTTTACGAAGTCTCTTCCTTTATCTCATATTTTATCCAAACAACTTTTTAACAACAAGGTCCTTGTACGATTGCCCAATGGGGATTTGCACATCATTTATCTCGAGCTGATTACCATAGAGAGATTTCACCTTTTCACTATTTACAATAAAAGACTTGTGAACTCTTAGAAAGATGTCAGGTAATTCATCTTTCAGTCCTTTAAGACTTTTATAAACAATAATCTTTTGCTCCTTGGTGTGGAAGGTGACATATTCCTTGAGGCCTTCAATATATAGGATGTCCTGATGTTTGATCTTATGAATTCGGTGATCGGCCTTCAAAACTATATAATCCTGATTCGATACCAGTGCTTGGGTTTCTGGCTCTTGTTTTTTTAATAAAGAAATTTGTTGAATGGCTTTATTTACCCCCTTAAGGAAACGCTCAAAGGTGAAGGGTTTGAGCAGGTAATCGATTACTTCCAGTTCGTACCCTTCCAAAGCATATTCCTGATAAGCCGTAGTAAAGATAACTACCGGTTTTACAGGTATACTCTGCAGGAATTCGATACCAGTAAGTTCGGGCATTTGAATATCGAGAAAAACCAGATCTATAGTTGAACTTTGCATCTTTGCTAGTGCCTCCAGTGGATTTTTACAACTGGCAATAAGTTCGAGCATTGGTATTTGTTCAACATAATTCTCAAGAAGCTCCCTTGCAGGTTGTTCGTCATCAACTATTAAACACTTTATGGTCATAAACAGGGATGTTTAAAATTACTTTAAAAGTATTGTTTTCCTTTTGAATATTCAGGCTGTGGTTGTCTTTATATATAAGTTTTAAACGTTTTTTAACGTTTTCAAGGCCAATGCCACCTGTTTTATCTTTTTTGATCTCTCTGGTTGGTATGGAGTTAGAGCAAGTGAATATCAGATTTTTCCCATAATATTTTAGATTGATATTTATCCAACCATTGGGGGCACTCTCAATATTACTGTGTTTAAAACTATTCTCAACAAAAGGGATCAGGATCATTGGAGCTATATGACAATGTTTAATGTTTTCCGGGTAGGAAAAACTAACCGTTGTAATGGATTGGTCTTTTATTAACTGAAGATCGATGTAGTTTTTAACATATTTAATTTCCTTTTCAAGGGATACAAACCGATCCTCACTTTCATAGATTACATAGCGTAACATCTCCGATAGTTCATGAATGGCATCCGGGGCTTTATCTTTTTTTAATAAGGCCAGGGAATAAATGTTGTTTAAGGCATTAAAAAGAAAATGTGGATTGATTTGAGCTTTTAAGAACTGCAAATCAGCCTGAAGTTTATTGCTTTCCAGAATAGCTTCATCTTTTTCCTTTTCTTTTTTTACAATTGCATTTCGGTAGATGGTACTGAAAAACAGGATGGAAAGTAGTGTAAATCCTTGCATTAAGTTCCGCCCAAATACAGAACGGTTTCTTAATTCCGTTTTTGGGTTAAACTGATCTTTTGCAACTAGACCTTCGGGTATTGTAGCTGACTTTTTCATCATCTTATCCATTAAGTGCCTGCGGTGGTTATCTTTCTGAATTGGAAAGGTTGCCGAAAAGCCAATCAATAAACCTATAATCAGGAGTATGGAAAATGCGTATTTGAAGTATTTCCCTTTTTCAAGGAAGCGTGGCATTAGAAACCAGGCATTCATATAGAAAATAACAGCTTGAATAGGAATAGTCCAGAGTAATCGGATAAGTGAACCTTTTAAGGTTAGGAAGTCCAGAAACAGAAATAGATAGATGGCTGTGTACAGTAACCATCCGGTGATGTGGAAGATGTAATTAGTTCTAAAGGAATTGTTCATATCACGAAATTACTTTATTTCACGGGATTTAAATAAGCTTTTATACCAATGTGTTGTTGTCTTCAATCAATATCCAGAGTTTTTCAATAATTATAAAATTTCTTAAAACACATAAGCACGTTGAAATTTCATACCTGTTGGTTGAATAAACTTTATTAACAAGTGTCCAAGCTTCATTTTTGTACCTCTAATCAAAAGGAATAATAATGAATAGAATAAAACGGGTTAATGTTTGGTTGGTTTCCGTATTACTTATAGGACTGACTTCTGTGACTAATGCTCAGGATCATAGTTCCATTCGTGTGGAGGAATCATATTCTTTTGAGTCTTTAGATCAGGTGGTCGAAGACCTGGCAGGGAAATACAATCTCAAATTTAAGTTCAAAAAAGAAGAGCTGAGTCAATATGATTTCTCTTATATGTTCTCAGGAACTAAGTTGGAAATGGTTCTGCCAATTCTGGTTCGCAATAAGCCACTTGATTATATGATCGATCAGCATGGGGTGATTCACATTGTGAAAAAAGAGGAGCAGCAGACAGGATTGACAACTAATGTGAAATTCGATGGGGGTACCGAGAAACAGGATTTTACACTTTCAGGTATCGTTAAGGATAAACAAACTGGGGAGACTCTGCCCTTTGTTAATGTGGTTATAGCTTCTTCTTATAAAGGAAGCTCAACCAATGTGGATGGCTTTTTCACACTATTCCATGTTCCTACCGATACATCAACTTTGGTCTTGAGTTATATCGGATATGAAAAAATGGAGTTTTATCTTAATCCAACAATGGATGTAAACCATATCGTTATAGAAATGCAACCGGCTTTGACCAATATTGAAGGAGTTGAAATTGTTAGTGAGCGAGATGATCTGCTTCAGACAAATAAGCAGGTAAGTATTGTGAAGATGAATCCAAAGAACTTGTCGGCATTACCCAATGCCGGGGAACGGGATGTATTAAGAGCTTTGCAGCTTATGCCCGGAATATCGGCGAGTAATGAAGCTTCTTCCGGTTTATATGTCCGGGGAGGAACTCCTGATCAGAACCTGGTTTTATACGATGGTTTTACGGTGTATCATGTCGATCACTTATTTGGTTTTTTCAGTGCTTTTAATCCCAATGCAATCAAAGATGTCCAGCTTCATAAAGGTGGCTTTCAGTCCAAATTTGGTGGCAGGCTATCAAGTGTGACTGAGCTAACGGGGAAGGATGGAAACCAAAAGGAGTTTAATATTGGCGGTGAAATTGGGCTATTGAGCGTTAATGCCTATGCTGAAGTTCCTATTGGTGATAAGATTTCTACTTTAGTGGCTTTTCGACGAAGTTGGGAAAGTCCTTTGTATGATAATATTTTCAATAAGTTTAACGGTTCGGGGGAGTCATCCGAGCAATTTACCAATGCACGGATGGCTAGTTTTGCAACCGAAGTGGCATCGTATTTTTACGACCTGAATGCCAAGGTAACATACCGTCCTTCAGAAAAAGATAATATAACGCTAAGTTTTTTTAATGGTACCGATGATCTGGATAATTCCCGAATCATGGATACTCCTGCCAAGTTTGCTGAAAGAGGCATTAATATGAACATGAATATTATTGATCTTTCGAAATGGGGAAATACCGGAGGAAGTTTGAAGTGGTCGCGGCAATGGTCTCCAATTTTTTACAGTAATAACCTGGTTAGTTATTCCAATTTCTTTAGCGAACGAGAGCGTTCATCCACCCGAGATATGACCATGCCTGATGGTGAGGAATTTAGTTTTAAAAGCGGAACATTCGAGGATAATAATTTGCAGGACTTTACCTTTAAGTCCGATCACGAATTGAAACTGGGCAACAGCAACCTCTTGCAATTTGGTTTGCAGGGTACTTATAACTCCATTCAGTATTCATATATTCAGAATGATACGTTGTCTATTTTGGAACGTGATGATGCAGGATACTCTTTGGCTGGTTATTTACAGGATCGAATTACCTTGTTTGGGGATCGCTTAAGTTTACAACCGGGTTTACGCTATTCGTATTACAACGTTACCGGTGAAACATATTTTGAACCCAGAGCTTCAATTTCCTATAAAGTCTCAGACAAACTTAAATTCAAAGGGGCGTGGGGACATTATAATCAGTTTGTAAATAAAATCGTTCGCGAAGATGTTATGTCAGGAGATCGTGATTTCTGGATCATGTCAAACGGGGAGGAAGTTCCTGTCGGAAATTCTGTTCATTATATTGCAGGATTGAGTTATGAGACCAATGATTATTTGTTTGATATAGAGGCGTATTATAAGACCTTGAATGGATTAACTGAGTATTCTATGCAGTATTCTTCTTCTTTCAGAGATATTTCCTATGATGAAAATTTCTATAATGGTTCCGGTATTGCAAGGGGAGTAGAATTCCTGTTCCAGAAGAAATTCGGAAACTACAACGGTTGGTTAGGGTACACATTAGGTGAGGTGATCTATGATTTCCCCGACCTTTCAAGTGAGGTATTCCCGGCTTCTCATGATGCGACTCATGAGTTTAAAATTGTTAATACTTACAAATGGAAAAATTGGGATTTTGGAGCAACCTGGGTTTATGCAACCGGCAAACCTTATACTGCACCTGAAGGAGGATATGAAGTAGGTTTACTGGATGGAAGCACGGCATCTTATGTGACTACTGGTGATCGAAATGGATTGCGATTACCCGACTATCACCGTTTGGATTTATCGGCTAAATATAATTTTACCATTGGCCCAGGTAATTCGCCAGCCAGTTTAGGTTTTAGTTTATTCAATGTGTATAACCGAGAGAATATTTGGTATAAAGAATATGAAGTGATAGAAGGTGAGATTATAGAGACCGATGTAACTTTTATGGGAATTACGCCAAATGTAAGTCTGAATATTAGTCTTAGGTAATCAGAATTATTAAATTCTAAAAACAGAAAAATGAAAATAAGAACAATCGTAATAGGAATCATGATCATTTTGTTTGCATATTCATGTGAGAAGAGTGAGTCAGAATCAGAGTTTACACCCGATTTGGTTGTGGAAGCGTATCTTATTCCAGAGAGAGCACCTGAAATAAATCTATCAATAGAAACACCCTATGATACCGCTTTGTCAGTAGAATTATCTGTTGATAACCTTGATGTTATATTGAAATCTGAAGATCATGAATATATATGTACCTCAATTGGAGGTGGCCAGTACAATGCGCCTGAAGAGTTTGTGGTTGAAGTTTCGCATACTTATTCTCTGGAAATTTCTTTCAATGATGAGTTAGTAACATCACAGACATTTGTTCCTTTAAAACCAACGGGCTATTCGGCTTCTGAAACAAGTATTGAATTGTCTTCTTCCACTTCTGGAGGAGGATTTGGTTCTGGTGGAGGGATGAGCTCCAATATTAATTTGTATTGGAATAACCCCAATAATGAATACTTTCTGGTAATGGTGGAAAACATCGAATCGGACCCAAAACCAATCAGGGAATCAGATGAAGAACGTAAACTATCGTTTCGAAATGAACCCGTTCAAACGGAAGGAGATCAAATTAAGCCGAACTCTTTTCAGTTTTTTGGAACGCACCGGGTGATTTTGTTCAGACTAAATCCGGAGTATTCGTTGCTTTATGAAGAAAGCGGAACAAGTTCACAGAATATGACCAATCCAATTACAAATATCGAAAATGGATATGGCATTTTTACCGGTATCAATGCTGATACCCTTTATATAGAAGTTAATGAGGCATATTAAAAGAGTTTACACTGGTTAGGTAAATTACAAGAAGAGTCTTGTGAAATAGGCTGGTTTGCTAACACCCCACCAAATTTGTTTTTGGATGGGGTGTTTATTATTCTGCATGCCTTTTACTATTCTATAACAATTGGTTCTCCCAGAAATTTAGGTTGTTTGTTTGTAAGCAGATCAATCATCAGTTTTACCCGTGCGAATTTCTCTCTGATTTTTGTCTTTATACTACTATGAGAAGATACTGCCATTGCATTAAATCCGATCGCTTCCATATCATGAACCCGCCCAATAAAAACGGCTCTTTGGTTGTGGAATTTTTGAGAAATCACAGTAACCTCGTTTTCCTGAAAAACTTTTTTGCAGCGTACCATCGAGTCAAATGTTCTGAACCCTGCATAATCCAGAAAGATGTGCTCACGAGGAATACCATTTGCCAATAGGTCTGTTAGCATTCGTACCGGCTCGTTATAACTCATTGTGCTATTGTCGCCACTTACCAAAATATAGCGGATTTTCCCACTGTTGTATAATAAAACAGCCGCATCAATGCGGTTTTTATAGAACTCATTGTATGCTCCTCCTTTTAAGTATTTGGAAGTTCCCAGCAACAGTCCGACTTTGTTCTCAGGTAAATCGTCGATTGTATTGTGCAGGTATTTGTTACTTTTTATACTAACGAGGCTGTCACAGATCAATATGATTAAAATCATCAATGCAATAATACTGATGAGTAGTTTTTTCCAGAATCGTATGATACTTTTAAGAAATGCGATCACTAACTGATTGTTTAATTTGTCGTGATTAAAGGTACGAAAACTCTGTCGTTATAAGACATCTGCTTTGATTCACTTCTGGGTTATTTCGAATTATAAATTTGAAAATTTTAATACTTCTAAATATGTGGTTTATTATTAGTATATTATAATGGAGAAGGGGGAGTGTTTATAATGCATTTGAATGGAAAATATTGAATGAATAACCGGAAGTGATGAAGCGAAGAATCAGAATTGGGGAGACATATTCTAATCTATCAGGAATTATTTTAGGATTTGCCAGAGCAAATACCTGGGGGAAGTCGAAATCAGAAATGAGTCGTTTTATTTCTCAAGCATGTGATCTTGGTATAACTAGTTTTGATCATGCTGATATTTATGGGGATTATCAAAGTGAAGAGAATTTTGGTAAAGCTTTTCTGGAAAGTCGAATACCCCGGAATCAGATACAATTAATCACGAAATGTGGGATCCGGTTGAAATCTTCAAAACGGCCGGAGAATAAATCACATATTTATGATACCTCATTAAAGCATATTAAGCGTTCTGTTGAACAATCATTAAAAAGTTTGAATACCAGTTATATCGATATTGTCTTGATTCACCGACCTGATCCTTTAATGAATGCGGATGAAGTGGCTAATGCTTTTACTGAACTTCGACAGGAAGGCAAAGTGTTATATTTTGGTGTCTCTAATTTTAACCGTGCACAGATTGATCTGTTGCAATCTCGCTTGGATTTCAAATTGGTATCCAATCAAGTAGAAATTTCGCCGATTCAAATCAGATCTTTTTATGATGGGACTCTGGATTATTGTCAGCAGCATAAACTTATCCCTATGGCATGGGCTCCTTTAGCGGCTGGTGAATTGTTTTGTTCTACTTATCAGAAAGCCTTTCATGTTCGGGATGAATTGGAGAAAATTGGAAAAGAGTTGGGAGATTATTCCTTTGATCAGGTCGCCCTGGCCTGGCTGATGCAGCATCCCTCCCGGATAACACCTGTTATTGGAACAGGGAACATGAAACATCTCGAAAATTCATCTAAAGCTGATTGTATTCTTCTTACCCGTGAACAGTGGTTCCGGATTTATACGATTGCTTTGGGACATGATATCCCTTAAGCTATTCTGTTCGAGTGGTTAACTATAAAACTCAACGAATCCCAATTTAATACGATCTGTAACTTGATAATGTGAAGCTAAAACCAGTTCAGACAGGATCCCAATGAATAACTTCTACGACAAATAATTCATTAATTATTGCGTATCAAAGTGTAAGCTCTGCTTGTTAAAAACTTGTATGCATAAAACGCAAAAATATGCATGGTGAATAAATAATTTGTATAAATTTGCAGCACAATTGAATAAGTATACAAATAGAGCACCATGGATGTAAAATCCAGAAGATTATTAAACATTAAGCGAATTATAGCCTCCAGGAAAGTTAGCAAGCAGGAAGAACTACTTGACTTGTTGCGCCAGGATGGATTTAATTGCACGCAGGCAACACTTTCAAGGGATTTGAAATATTTAAAAGTTGCCAAGATACCTGATATTGAAAAAGGTAGTATTTATGTGCTTCCCGAATTAATCGAGAAATCGATGTATGGGGGAGCCCAAACGGTGAGTCCGGCAAGTGGATTTATATCGTTGAAATTTTCGTTGAACCTTTGTGTTATCCGCACCATTCCTGCGTATTCACACAGCATTGCCTCGAAGATCGATCAGTCGAATTTCGAACACGTGTTAGGTACGGTTGCCGGTAATGATACGGTGATGGTCATTCTTACTGAGGATGCAAACCGGGAACACTTTTTAGAGAGTTTGTCATATCTGATTCCGGATTTGAAACCTAAATCAGAAGAGGAAGGTGAAGGCGAACAAGAAGAAACTGAAGAAACAGAATAGTCTACTGGTTATAACAGGTGGTTAGGATTGAAGTACAGCAAGAGATTCAAATGCAATTGTAAAATTGCATTGAACTTACACCAATTAAGCAACGACAGTCAATAATCCTTCTCGACTAGGGTGGTATTGATTTCCGCCATCTGTTTGCCAGTGTTATAAGATCTTTTATAGTTTAAATACCTGTATATAAAAAAACGCTTCCGGTTGGGAAGCGTTTTTTGTTTTATGAATTCTCGAACTAATACAGAATAGTAACAAATTAATTAGAATTCCATTCACTGTAAAATTGATCGAGATAGCCAATCATATATTCATGCCTTTGTTTAGCAATATTCCTTCCTGATTCAGTCTTCATCAGATCTTTCAGAAGCAGGAGCTTTTCGTAGAAGTGATTTATTGTTGGTGCTGTACTTTTTTTGTATGAATCAAAATCGTTGTGCATAACCGGAGGTATGCCCGGATTATAAATTTCACGGCTTTTACTGCCGCCATATGCAAAAGTACGGGCAATACCTATAGCTCCAATGGCATCCAGGCGGTCAGCATCCTGTACAATGGCTGCTTCAATACAGGAAACAGGTGTTTCTACATTTGCGCCTTTAAAAGAAACCTCCTCAACAACAGCGATTATCTTCTCAGTTAAATCCTGATCCAGTTCAAGTTTCTCAAACAAGGTAGATATTTCCCTGCGTGAAGCCGTTTCATCTCCATTATGAAGTTTATGGTCACCAATATCATGAACAAGGGCCGCAAGTTCAGCAATAAACTGGTTACAGTTTTCAGTTTTACTGATCAGGCGGGTGTTGTTTACTACCCGAACCACATGCCACCAGTCATGGCCGGTCCCTTCTCCAGAAAGAATCTCATGGACATGCTTTTCAATCTGTGCAAGGATTAGCTTTTTATCGGCCTCACTATATTCCATTAGTCAAGAAAACTGAAGTAGTCGTTGCCTTTATCTTGTTCTTCTATCTGGGTGTGGTATGCCAGTTTGTGTAATTGTGTCTGGACTTGTAACAGTCTTGGTCCCCAGTGGTTGATAAAATATCTTCTGACTTCATGAGCAGCATTTTGTTTAGGCCCAATCGTTGGCTTTTGATATAAATAAACAAAGTCCTTCATATCCTGATAGACATCTGCTATATACTCAGCAATTGAAGCTTTTATGGGTTGGTTTTCAGTAATTCCTTCTTCACTCAATATTTTGAATTCGTGATCTTTTCCAAGCTTCTCACGTACTTGATTGAAAATGGCTTCCCATTTATCTTCAGAAACAAAGCGTTCGTTAGCTTCCGGATACTGTACTGTTATTTGTGGTAAGAGGGATCCTTTTAGGTACATCAAGGGAGACATCCTTAATAGGTATTCAATCAAGTCCTTCTTCTTGTAATCCTCTGCCTTCTCCATGAACAGACAAAACTCGTTGGCTACTGTCAGCATTTCCAATACCTGACGACTATATACCGGATTGTTCTCAATCTCCGGATTCTTTTCTTCACTCATCTTTCTCTGATTTTGGTGCAAATTTAAGATTTTATTTGTTGTTGGATTGCTTATGAATGAGTTCTTTGTTGAGGGAATGAAGAGTGAGGCTTGAACCCGTTGCAGGTTTATGCTGTAGTGGGTTGTTTGTTGCAGGAATACAGATAAAACAAGACAATCGTAAGATCTTATAGCGCATGTTTTTTATCAGTGCAAATCTGTAAAATCGTGTGTTATCTGTGTTCTATTAAAGTTGACTTGCAAAGCTCCCCATCAATTCCTATTATTGTCAAACCAAAAAAAACATAATTAAGATACCCGATGGCCGTAGAATAAAAGAAACAATAAATAGCGAAACAGATCGGCGTAGTTTTTAACTACGTCGAATTATATTTTGGCAAGCTGTGCTTGCCTTTTTGCTGCAGGCGAAACTATTGGTCGAAGTTGAAAATTTTGCTTAGCATTTAGATTCTTCAGTCGCTGCGCTCCTTCAGAATGACATCGCATCGATGATGAGTGCTGAAAAATACGGTGAATGTCATCCTGACGAACGAAGTGAGGAAGGATCTACTTCCCCCCCGATGGCCGTAGAATAAAAGAAAACAATAAATAGTGAGACAGTTCGGCGTAGTTTTTAACTACGTCGAATTATTTTTTGGCAAGCTGTGCTTGCCTTTTTGCTGTAAAACCCCTAAATCTCCGCCGCGGCGGAGACTTTTGTCACGTTGATTAGACATATTGGGTATAAGCATCTATGTACATCATACGACCATGAAAAAAATCAATTGCAAACCTCCCCAGTAATCCCTAATATTGTCAAACTAAAAAGAAACAGAATAGAAGCCCATTGCAAACAGACTTCATTAACCCCGCCCCCAAAGGCGCCCGCACCTATGAGCTCAAAAACCACCTGGGCAACGTGCTGGCAACCGTCTCCGACCGCAAGGATTACAACGGAACCAACTTCTCAGCCGATATTACCAGCTCGCAAGACTACTACCCATTTGGTATTCAAATGCCGGGACGTACGTTTTCGAGTAATTCTTATCGTTATGGTTTCCAGGGACAGGAGAAGGATGATGAGTTGAAAGGGGATGGAAACAGCCTGGCATTTAAATATCGTATACATGATCCAAGATTGGGGCGATTCTTGAGTGTGGATCCATTGGCTCCTAAATATCCTCATAATTCGCCTTTTGCATTTAGTGAAAATAGGTTAATAGACGCTTTTGAATTAGAAGGACTTGAAATGGTTATAACTGAAACCAGAATGAAAGGTCTTGCACATAATGGACAACAAATCCAAAAAGCATATAATAAATTACCTCCAAGGGTAAAGAAAGGTATTGAAGGTGCAACTCAAATTTTTGGGGGAGGATTGGGAGTAGTCGCTTCAGCTACTTATATTGGTGCATCTGATGGATTTGGGGCACCTCTTGGAGGTGCATGGGCTATGAGTGTTAGCTTTAGTGTATTTATTAATGGACTGCGAAATCTTGGAAATGCCATAGAAGGGGGAGATGAATCTCAATATTCAAAATATTCTACTTGGTGTGGCCCAGTTGCAGAGGAGATAGGTGTTAGAGAGGAATATTCCGAATTAATAGATAATTTTGCTGGTTTATCAACTGGATTGTTTTCACCACCAACAAGTACGGCAGAAAAAATGATATCGGTTGCTACGACTATGCAAACTACTGCAGAGACCGTAGTTGATGTTGCTGAAGTTGCATCTCCAGAAACTGGAAGTATTGAATCTACTAATTCTAATGGTGACCCCAATCAAAGTATATCACAAGGTAATTAATAAGAAAAATAAGTAAAATGAAATTAAGTAAAATATTGATTATAGCTTTAGCATTATTTGTTGGATTAATTATTTCAGTTCCATTAATTGATATTAAATTTGGAGGTTTGTTTTTTAATGTAGTTGGACTCCTTTTTACTGGCGTTTTTTTATTAATAATTAGTAATGATAAAAGACTAATTTCACCAAGTAAGGTTGAAAATAATAATCAACTAAAATTATTAAAAAGGCTAAGACCAATCATTCGTCTGACCGGCGGGGTGTTTATAATAATTTCTATTTATTCTTCAGTAAGACTACATACAGATACCAGAAGAGGATGGAGTGATGAAATTTTTGACAAAGAGGTCGAAGAATGCTTTAAACTAGCAGGTGAATATGGACAGATATATCCTGATTTAACTTTTGATTATTGTAACTGTGCTACTAGTAAAATGAGAGATTCGTTAAGCTATAAAGAGTATCAAAAATACAATGAACTTACTATGGAAGAATTACTAGGGATAATTCAAGAGTGTGTTGATGTTTATCAAGAATCTATTAAAAACGAAAAAAAGAATCCAACATCCCCCGATGGTCGTAGTTTAAAAGTGAAGATTTATTAAAGTATGGGTTCGGCATAGGCTTTGCATAAGTCGGACTATCTATTAGTAAGCTTAGCTTACCATTTTACAACAGCAAAATCAACCCGTTTCAGGTTTAAGCTGTAGCGGGTTGTTTGTTGCAGGAATAAAGATGGAACAAGATGACGGCAAGATTTTATAGTGAAAAAAATTTATCAGTGTAAATCTGTAAAATCTTGTGTTATCTGTGTTCTATTAAAGTAAACTTGCACACCTCCCGATCAATCGCTAATATTGTCAAATCAAAAACAAGCAGAACCAAAGCCATTGAAAATAACCCCAA